>DHKFI23502__coassemble_3446_pt1 | contig 2167 bp, 1 predicted proteins | sample DHKFI23502__metabat2_high_PE_024 | metagenome-assembled genome bin DHKFI23502 | reverse complement strand
GTTAAGGAACGGGCGGTCGTCCAGCACATTGCGCCACACTGCACGTACCCGGACCCGATGATTTTACCGATTTACGACGAACCAGGGACGACGTTCACCATGTTTGAGTGCAAGGTTGCCATGGACCTGTACGACCACCTTGCCGGAATTAATGAAAACGAGCACTTAAAGCAGTTTGCTAACTACACGTTGACTAAGGATGAGGTGCTCAAGCGCGAACCGCAGCTGAACGCTGACAAACTGGTTGGGGCTGGGGTTTACCTGGACTACCAGAACAACGACTCACGGCTGGTAGTGGAAAACATTAAGGCGGCCGCTGACAAGGGGGGCATCATGTTATCCCGGGTGAAGGCCAACGAAATTCTTCATGACGAGGACGGTACTGTGAACGGCGTTTCCGCGCAGGACATGATTGACGGGTTCCGCTTTGAAATCAAAGCGAAGGTTATTCTGAATGCGGCCGGCCCGTGGTCCGACAAGGTGAAGGGCATCGACCACGATCTTCACGATGCCCCGCAGATGCGGCCGACAAAGGGAGTGCACTTCGTGGTTGACCAGTCCCGGCTGCAGGTTCCCCAGCCGACGTACTTCGGGTCCGGGACGGATGACGGCCGGATGATCTTCACCATCCCGCGGGAAGGGAAGACCTACTTTGGGACGACGGACACCGATTACAAGGGTGATTACGAAGAACCGCACGTAGAAATGAGCGACGTGGAATACCTGCTGGGAATTATCAATAAGAAGTACCCGACAGCCCACCTGACAATCGACGACATCGAATCTAGCTGGGCTGGATTACGGCCACTGCTAGGGGCACCAGTAAGTGAAGAGGATGAGGACGAACCGGACGTCGTTTCGGGTGCAAGTAAGGCGCCGGACGCCTCCGCCCCATCAGCGGTTTCCCGGGGAAGTTCCCTGACGATGGCGGATGATGGGCTCATCACCCTGGCCGGTGGGAAACTGACCGACTACCGCTTGATGGCTGAGGGTGCCATGGACATGATTCAGGACGTGCTTGACAAGCGGTTTGGCGAACAGTTTACGCTCGCTGACTCCACGGAACTTCGGGTTTCCGGCGGGGACTTCGATTCCAACCACGTGGATAAGGCCCTTGAGGCGTTTGCTAAGGAGGGTGAACAGCACGGGTTAAGCCACGACGATGCCCTTCGGATTGCCCGCGAATTTGGGTCCAACGCTCCGCAAGTTTACGCCTTAGCGGACGAGCTGGAGGCAGCACCAGGGCTAAGTCTGGCCGAAACGATTACGTTGCGGTACGCCTTAGACAACGAAATGGTCTTAACACCGGTTGACTACCTGCTGCGGCGGACGTACCACGTTCTGTTTATGCGGGACAGCCTTGACGGGTTAATTGATCCGGTGATTGCCTACATGAAGGATTACCTGGGCTGGAGTGATGCCGATGAGGCGGACTACCGGGAAGAACTTCAGGAAATCCTGGATGAATCAGACTTGAAGCACTTAAAGGCTGAAGCGCATGTGGGCCAGGAAACAAGCGAACCGGCGGATGCGGTCAGTGGCGCTAGCAAGCACGAATAAGCGATAATACAAGACAGTAAAAGGAAGCGTGACTACGTGGCGCGCTTCCTTTTTGTGTTCTATTCGGTTAGAGATTAGTTTCGTTTCCGGAACGCCTTTATCCCCGGAAAACTGCCGCCAAGCAGGGCAAGCACACCGAGGAGGGTGAGGCCATCTTCCCGGACGTTGCCGGTTGCCGGAAGCCGGTTGCCGGAAGTCGTGGAGGTTTCCGTGGAAGTTGCCGGAACCTGCGCACCTTGCCGGGATGAAACGGTGGCTGTCCCCGCGTCCTTAACCTGCGAATTTGTCTGGGTGGTTGCAGCATCACTGGTAGCCGTCCCCTGGCTGGCCGCACCATCAGCGGATTCGCCTGCGGTCTGGGTTGCTGCAATGGTTCCTCCGCCAAGGACACCGCTTAAAATCAATGCTGTTCCGAATAGTGTTCGTTTTTTCATGGTAAGTCTCCTTGAAGTGAATTAAGTATTTTCATTTTACTGGGGGCCACCAGAAACGCCAAGGGGTTTAAGGTAAATGCTATATTCTTTTATTGTTCTCTTGAAAACTGTTTTTCGGGGAAACGATTAATGTAAAAGAAAAATTCCCGGGAACTCCCGGGAATTTCAATGTT
>DHKFI23502__coassemble_1430_pt1 | contig 6033 bp, 6 predicted proteins | sample DHKFI23502__metabat2_high_PE_024 | metagenome-assembled genome bin DHKFI23502 | reverse complement strand
TGCTTTACCGCCACGGAGTCCGGGCGGGACTTGACCTTAACGCCGATCCATCCCTCGAGTTCCCGTACCTTGACGAAATTGAAAAATAAGCGAATTAGAAATAGACGAGCACGTAGAAGTTGATTGCTTCAGACATGCTCGTCTATTTTAATGATTCTTTGTCAAATTTCGGTGATGAAGGAAATGCGGTGCCCATTTTAAGCGCCTTTTCTTAATGAATAGGAATTGACTTACAATGTAAGGGAGAATACACTATACGTAAGGTAAAAGTAAGGGGGTAATTAGATGATTGTATCAGCAACGATGACCGCTAAAAATCAAGTAACTATCCCGAAAGCAATCCGTGATTTATTAGATTTGAAACGGGCGGATACGCTAGAATTTGTTGTCACTGATGAGGGACAGATTACGCTAGAAAAACAGGAATCAAGCGCTAACTTATGGGATGTAGTTGCCCAACAGGAAAAGGAATACGGCAGTGTTGATACCCCAGAGTTTGACTGGGGCAGTGACGTGGGAACAGAGGTGATTGATTAGTGTACCAACAGGGGGAGATTGTTTTTGTTGATTTAAATCCAACGCGGGGGCATGAGGAAAGTAAGGTGCGGCCGTGTGTTGTTATTAGTAACGCGCAGTACAATCATTTTTTTAACACGGTAATTGTCGCACCGATCAGCTCGGCACCTAAATATCGACACGATACACGCTATGTGAAATCACCGTTGTTTATTCCGGTGGACATCAATGAGGTTCACGGGACGTTGTTGTTACAGCACATCCGTTCATTAGATATTCATAGCCGAATTAAAAGTGGCGTTCAGGGAAGGCTACCAGTTAAGCAAATCCGTGAGGTTACAGAAATAGTCCAGCATTTCTTTTAACCACATTAACGGGATTTAGTGTAAGAACTTAAAAAAACAGACGAGCACGTAGAAGTTGATTGCTTCTAACGTGCTCGTCTATTTTAATGCGCCTGTGTTATTCGTCCTCTTCAAGGGCTAACGCCGCTTCTTCCCATGCTTGTTCGGCCTCTTCGAGTTGGGGAGCCAGGGCGTCAAGCTGTTTTTGCAAATCCGTTAGTTTCCCAAGGTCATCGCTATGCGTGGCCATTTCCTTTTCAAGCTCATCCTTTTGGGCTTCGAGGGTGGCCATTTGCTTTTCCGCTTGCTGGACGGCCCGTTCAAGTTTCCGGTGGGCCCGCTGTTGCGCCTTCTGGGTAGCAAAGTCCTGCTTGCTATTAGCGGGCGTTGGCGTTGTTGAAGTCTTAGTAGAAGCTGACGCGTCTTTCTCAGCGGTCGGTGTATCCTGGGGGTTCGCCTGTTCATCGCGCTTTTGTACGTAGTAGTCGTAGTCTCCGAGATAGAGTGTGCTGCCAGTGGGGGCGAGTTCCAGGACGTTCGTGGTGACCTGGTTAATGAAGTATCGGTCGTGGGAAACCATTAACACGGTTCCCGGGAAATCCTTAATTGCCCGTTCCAGCACTTCCTTACTTTCGATATCAAGGTGGTTGGTTGGTTCGTCAAGGGCTAACAGGTTGTCGTGGTTGAGGGCCAGCTTGGTAAGCAAAAGCCGGGCCTTTTCCCCGCCAGAGAGGCTGGCAACCTTCTTTTGAACGTCGTCACCGCTAAAGAGGAAACTTCCTAAGACGGAGCGGATGTCCCGTTCCAGCATTGTTCGGTGGTCGTCCCAGACTTCATCGAGAACGGTCTTCTCGGCATGGAGGACCTGGTGTTCCTGGTCGTAGTACCCCACGGTTACGTTTGTTCCGCGGGTGGCACTGCCGTGAATGAACGGAATCATGCCCAGAATGCTCTTAAGCAGGGTTGACTTTCCCGTTCCGTTCGGGCCCACGATTGTCAACACCTGGTGTTTCCGGAGCTCAAAGTTGATGGGGGCAGCCAGTGTGTTCCCATCATAACCAATGGCGGCGTCCTTGACTGTCAGGACGATGTTGCCGCTCTCCTTTTCCGGGGTAAACGTAAACCGCATGGCGCGTTCGTCGCCGGCGGGTTTATCCAGCCGCTCCATTTTTTCCAACTGCTTGCGCCGGCTTTGCGCCCGCTTGGTGGTTGAGGCCCGCACGATGTTCTTGTTGACAAACTCCTCCATTTCGTGAATTTTGGCCTGCTGTTTTTCGTAGGCCTTCCACGCTGCCTTTTGCCGGGCAGCCCGTTCCTTAACGTACTGGGAGTAGTTGCCGGTGTAGTGGGCGCTAGTGCCGTTCCCAATTTCATATACCTGGTTTACAATCCGGTCAAGGAAGTACCGGTCGTGGGAAACGATTAGGAGGGCACCCTGGTACGACTGGATGTAGCCTTCCAACCAGGTAAGCGTGGCAATATCGAGGTGGTTGGTCGGTTCGTCCAGGATTAATAGGTCCTTTTTTTCGAGTAGAAGTTTTGCCAGGGCTAACCGCGTTTTCTGACCCCCGGAGAGGGTGTCAACCGGGCGGTCATAGTCCTCGGGGAAAAACTTAAACCCGGTCAGGACGGACTTAACCTCTGTTTCGTAGCCGTACCCGTTTTGCTCCTTAAAATCGTGCTGCAACTGATCATAGTGATCGAGGAGCTGCTGGTATTCGGGCGAGGCCGGGTCCATCGGTGGGTTGGCCATTTGTTCCTCTAACCGGTGAATTTCTGCTTCCATTTTTTGGAGGGGCGCAAACACGCTTAACATTTCATCGTACAGGGATCGGCCCGACGATAAGCCGGCGTTCTGGGCAAGGTAACCGATGGTAAGATCCTTCCGTCGGATGATTTGCCCTTCATCGGGTTCTGTTTCTCCCGTGAGCATCTTAATGAGGGTGGATTTTCCTGCGCCGTTCCGGCCAACGAGCGCAATCCGGTCGCCGTCCTGGATGTCCAGGTTAACGTCGTGGAAGAGGGTATCAGCCCCAAAGTGCCGGGCAACTTTTTGTGCTTGGAGCAGTATCATGGTATGCATCCTTTCGTCCAAAGTAATGGTCCTATTCATTTTAGCATACGATTTTCGAAAGACACATAAAGAGATTGTGAAGTTACTAGGTTAATTCGTACTAATATCAACGTTTATGTTATAGTTGCTTGTGAAGATTAATTGAAGGGGGTTTAACAGCATGGCAAAAATTCCACAGGCGACTGCCCGGCGGTTACCAATTTACTACCGCTACCTTAATTTTCTTAAGGATGCGGGGAAAGAGCGGGTTTCTTCAACGGAACTTGCCGAGGCGGTCAAGATTGATTCAGCAACAATCCGGCGGGACTTCTCGTACTTCGGTGCGCTTGGAAAACGCGGGTACGGGTACCACGTTGATAGTTTACTAGCATTTTTTAAGAAGACCCTGAGTCAGGATAAGCTGACAAACGTTGCATTGATTGGGGTCGGGAATCTGGGGCATGCGCTCCTCAACTTTAATTTCCACCAGAGCAATAACGTGCGGATCAGCGCGGCGTTTGATATTAACGACGACATTACCGGAACAATTCAAAATGGGGTTCCGGTTTACCCGATGGCGGATATGCAAGAGCAGCTGACCGTCCAGCAAATTGAGGTGGCAATCCTCACGGTGCCGGCGTCCGTTGCCCAGAGCGTTGCCGATCAGATGATTGCGGCGGGGGTGAAGGGAATTTTGAACTTTACCCCGATGCGGATTGCAGCCCCGGAAACAGTCCGGATTCAAAACGTGGATTTGACGAACGAGCTGCAGACGCTGATCTACTTCTTGGATCACTTTGGGCCAAAGAAGGATGAAGAATAATCATATAATGAAGAAAGCTACCAGGTTAACGGACGATGCTAAGTGGGCGTTTAGGACACGAAATTAGCCGGTGGTTTTTTATTTACTAATTAATTAGCACTCTCCTGCAAAGAGTGACAAAAAATGCTTGCACTTCATGGCAAAAGTGTGTAGTATATGAATTGTAGGTTAGCACTTACCAATGATGAGTGCTAAATAAATCATTTGGAGGGATAGCTTGTGCTTAAGCCATTAGGAGATCGCGTAATCTTAAAAGTAGAAGAAGAAAAAGAGCAAACGGTTGGGGGCATTGTTTTAGCAAGCAACGCCAAGGAAAAGCCACAAACCGCTAAGGTGGTTGCCGTTGGTGAAGGGTTAACCCTTGAAAACGGCACGACGGTTGCACCGAAGGTTAAGGAGGGCGACACGGTTCTCTTTGACAAGTACGCTGGAACCGAAGTTAAGCATGATGGTGAATCATACTTAGTTGTCCACGAAAAGGACTTAATGGCCATCGTTGACTAGTTGTCAGCGGTGATGACGAGTTTAAAATCTAACACATGAGGTGATATGACAATGGCTAAGGAAATTAAGTTTGCGGAAGACGCACGCAAGAAGATGTTGGCTGGGGTTGACAAGTTAGCCGACACAGTTAAGTCAACGATTGGACCAAAGGGACGGAACGTTGTGCTGGAGCAGTCATACGGTTCCCCAACAATTACGAACGATGGGGTAACGATTGCTAAGTCAATTGAATTAGAAGACCACTTCGAGAATATGGGTGCTAAGCTTGTGGCTGAAGTTGCTTCAAAGACCAACGACATCGCTGGCGACGGAACGACGACCGCAACGGTTCTGACACAGGCAATCGTAAACGCCGGGATGAAGAACGTGACGGCGGGTGCTAACCCTGTTGGAATCCGGAAGGGGATCGAAGAAGCAACGGATGTTGCCGTTAAGGCCCTGCACGAACAGTCCCACAAGGTTGAATCAAAGAGTGACATTGCACAGGTTGCTTCAATTTCAGCCGCTAACGAAAAGGTTGGGGAATTAATCTCTAACGCCATGGAAAAGGTTGGTAAGGATGGGGTTATCACCATCGAAGAGTCAAAGGGGATTGACACGACTCTCGACGTTGTTGAAGGGATGCAGTTTGACCGCGGATACCTGTCACAGTACATGGTGACGGACAACGACAAGATGGAAGCTGACCTGGACAACCCGTACATCCTGATTACGGACAAGAAGATTTCAAACATCCAGGAAATCATGGACCTGTTACAGCAGATTGTTCAGCAGGGACGCTCACTGTTAATCATCGCTGACGACGTTGACGGTGAAGCTCTTCCAACGCTTGTTTTGAACAACATCCGGGGAACGTTCAAGGCCGTTGCTGTTAAGGCTCCTGGCTTTGGTGACCGGCGGAAGGCAATGCTTGAAGACATCGCCATTCTGACGGGTGCCACGGTTATCACGGATGACCTTGGTCTGCAGCTGAAGGACGTTACGCTTGACCAGTTAGGTTCAGCTGGGAAGGTAACCGTTACGAAGGAAAACACGACGATCGTTGAGGGTGCCGGCGCTAAGGATGCCATCGATGAGCGGGTTGACCAGATCCGGAAGCAGATTGCGGAAGCAACGTCTGACTTTGACAAGGAGAAGCTCCAGGAACGGCTGGCTAAGTTAGCCGGTGGGGTTGCCGTAATCAAGGTTGGGGCCGCAACCGAAACCGAACTGAAGGAACGGAAGTACCGGATTGAAGACGCCCTCAACGCTACGCGGGCTGCCGTTGAAGAAGGCTTCGTTCCTGGTGGTGGTACGGCACTTGTTAACGTCATTGACAAGGTTGCTGCCATCAAGGAAAGCGGCGACGTTCAGACGGGGGTTAACATCGTTAAGCGCGCCCTCGAAGAACCAGTACGGCAGATTGCTGAAAACGCCGGCTTAGAAGGTTCCGTTATCGTTGAGAAGCTGAAGGAACAGAAGCCAGGCGTTGGGTTCAACGCTGCAACCGGTGAATGGGTCGACATGGTTGACGCCGGGGTTGTTGACCCGACAAAGGTTACCCGTTCAGCATTGCAGAACGCTGCCAGCGTTTCAGCCCTGCTGCTCACAACGGAAGCAGTTGTTGCTGACAAGCCTGAAAAGGAAGACAACGCCGCTGCTGGTGCCGCTAACCCGGCTGCCGGTGGAATGGGCGGAATGATGTAATTCTGGCCAACAGTAATTAGAAAAGAGTAATAAGCACCCCAAATCGTGGTTAAGTTAACCGTGGTCTGGGGTGCTTTTGTGCTATTTTCTCAAACGTAACGTTTAAT
>DHKFI23502__coassemble_1233_pt1 | contig 7841 bp, 8 predicted proteins | sample DHKFI23502__metabat2_high_PE_024 | metagenome-assembled genome bin DHKFI23502 | reverse complement strand
TTTATCAATTTTCCACCGTCAGCCCTGCGCTAATTCCTGATAGCAAAAAGAAGCCCGGCACCATGCCAAGCTTCTTTATTCGCTTAATTTTAACCTACTTAGTGTAGTCCTTAACCAGGGCAACCACTTCGTCGGTTGTTTCGCAGTCAACCGCCTTGGCGGCTAACTCACTCATCTTCGTTGAATCCAGCTTCTTAATTAAGCTCCGCGTCTTCAGAATCGACGTTGCGCTCATTGAGAACTCATCCAACCCTAAGCCGACAAGCAGCGGCACAGCGATTTGGTCGCCCGCCATTTCACCGCACATGCCAGTCCACTTACCTTCCTTGTGGGAAGATTCGATAATGTGCTTAACCAGCCGCAGAATTGATGGGTTGTATGGCTGGTACAGGTAAGAAACGCGTTCGTTCCCCCGGTCAGCAGCCATCGAGTACTGGATCAGGTCGTTGGTCCCGATACTGAAGAAGTCAGCGTACTTTGCCAACTTGTCAGCAATCATTGCAGCGGCTGGAATTTCCATCATCATTCCGACTTCAATGTCATCCGCTACCGGAACACCGTCCGCAACCAACTTAGCCTTTTCTTCTTCAAAAATTGCCTTTGCATCCTTGAATTCCTGAACCGTCGCAATCATCGGGAACATGATTGCCAGCTTCCCGTAGTGGGATGCCCGCAGCAGCGCCCGTAACTGCGTCCGGAAAATCTCCTGCTGGTCCAGGGAAATTCGGATGGCCCGGTACCCTAAGAACGGGTTTTGTTCTTCCGGAAGTTCAAGGTATGGCAGGTGCTTATCGCCCCCGATGTCCATCGTCCGGACAACAACCTGCTTACCGTGCATGCCCTCAACGGCCTGCTTGTACGCCTCAAACTGTTCGTCTTCGGTCGGCAGCTCACTTGAATCCATGTAAAGGAATTCTGACCGGAACAGCCCAACAGCCTCAGCACCGTTATCATTGGCACCCTCGACGTCCTTTGGCGTTCCGATGTTTGCTCCAATTAAGACTTCCTTGCCATCTGCCGTCACTGACTGGGCGTTCTTCAACTTTTCCCATTCAGCCTTCTGGGCAGCGTAGTCCTTGGCCTTCTGCTGGTAGTCAGCAACCTCAGCGTCCGTTGGGTTAACGAGGGCCACCCCATCAATCCCGTTTAAGGCAACGATGTCGCCCGCCTTAATGTCCTGCGTGGCCGTTTCTGAGCCAACTACCGCCGGAATTTCCAGCGTCCGGGACATAATTGCTGAGTGGGACGTCCGCCCACCAATGTCGGTAATGAACCCCTTGACGTACTTCCGGTCCAACTGCGCCGTATCAGACGGCGTCAGGTCATGCGCAACAATCACAACCTCTTCGTCAATCAAGGCAGGGTTCGGGAGCGTTACCCCCAGCAGGTGACTCATCACCCGCTTGGTAACGTCCCGGACATCCCCGGCCCGTTCCTGCATGTAGGCGTTATCGGTCATTGCCTCAAACATCTGAATAAACATGTCAGTTACGGCCTTGAGAGCGGCCTCGGCGTTAACCTTATCGTTCTTGATTTTATCTTCAATCTGGCCTAGCATTTCCGGATCGGAAAGAATTGTCAGGTGAGCTTCGAAAACCTCGGCTTCATCCGCACCGAGGTTTTCCGTTGCCTTCTGCTTGATAATCTCAAGTTCCTTCTTGGACGCGTCAACCGCATCGTGAAGCCGCTTGATTTCAGCGTCGGTATCACTGATATTCTTTTCTTCAAATGACAGGTCAGGCTGAACGAGCATGTACGCCTTAGCAACGGCAATTCCGTCACTTGCAGCGATTCCCTTCAGTGTCTTTGTCATTATTCAGCAAGCCCTTCCTTTGTCATCGTGTCAGCAATGGCCTTGATGGCGTTAGCTTCGTCAGCACCGTCAGCCGTAATCGTTACGTCAGCACCCTGGCCAACACCAAGTGACATAACACCCATGATGGACTTCAGGTTAACTGACTTGTCCTGGTATGACAGGGTAATGTCTGAGTTGAACTTGCTTGCGGCCTGAACTAACAGGGTAGCAGGACGAGCGTGAATCCCAGTTTCAGCTGTAACGTGAAAGTCTTTCTTTTCCATAACTAACAATCTCCTTTATATGGATATATTCAAGGCGTAGGCCCCACGCGCCAATAAGTACACGCTTACATTTATGCGGTAGACCTATCGTCAATGATAATAGCATAAAATTATTTTAACGACAAGGCTTTCATTGCCTTCTTTTCCCCACTAATCGGTTGTTTGTTCCCCGTTAAAGTGGTAAACCACCTCGCCGCCCTTTTGTGCCTGGCCAACGATGCTCTTCCGGTACCGGTACTTCATCAAAACAGGCTGGAAATCCATGAATTCTTCCGGCGTAACGGCTAGTTTGGCAATCTCTCCCTGCCGGAGTTGTTCTAACAAGTTTTCGTAATCCTTCATTATATTATTCACCTCATTTATGGCGGGTGTCACCTTCCCGCCCCTTTAGGATACCCCCCTTGCGTTTAAAAGGAAAATCGGTATAATTGGGGTAAAGGTCAAAGTTGGTCAAAACAAGGTCAACCGACTGATTCGTTTTTAAATGAAAGGTTGTGAATCATATGTTATGCCAAAATTGTCATCAAAATCCAGCAACGATTCACCTGACAACTAACGTCAACGGCCGGCAAACGGCCCTTGACCTGTGCCAGTCGTGCTACCAGCAACTAAAACAGCAAGCTAACCGTGAGAGTAACAGTCAACAAGATCCGTTCGGGTTTGGGTCCCTCGATGATTTCTTCCGGTCAATGGCCGCAAGTAACCAGCGGGGCGCTGGCCAAGCTCAGGGCCAAGGCGGTCCCCGGATGAACCCTAACCAGGGGGGTAACAACGGTGGCTCGATCCTTGACCAGTACGGGTTGGATCTGACTGCCGAAGCACGCAAGGGAAACATTGATCCGGTCATTGGGCGTGATCAGGAAATTAAGCGGGTCATCGAAATCCTAAACCGGCGGACAAAGAACAACCCCGTTTTAATTGGGGAAGCCGGGGTCGGAAAGACAGCCGTTGTTGAGGGCCTCGCCCAGAAAATTGTTGACGGGGATGTTCCCCAAAAGCTGCTTAACAAGAAGGTAATCCGCCTTGACGTTGTCTCCCTTGTACAGGGGACCGGTGTTCGCGGACAGTTTGAACAGCGGATGCAGCAGTTAATGCAGGAACTTAAGCAGAGTAAGGACACAATCCTCTTTATTGACGAAATCCACGAAATCGTGGGTGCCGGGAACGCTGAGGGGGGCATGGATGCCGGGAACGTCCTCAAGCCCGCCCTCGCCCGTGGAGAGTTCCAGTTAGTCGGGGCCACAACCCTCAACGAATTCCGCACCATTGAAAAGGACGCTGCCCTTGCCCGGCGGCTCCAACCCGTTCAGGTGGACGAACCAAGCACGGAAGAAACCTTCCGTATTCTTAAGGGGATTCAGAGCAAGTACGAGGCGTACCACCACGTAAAATACACCGATAACGCCCTGAAAGCCGCCGTATTACTATCCGACCGGTACATCCAGGACCGTTTCCTCCCGGATAAGGCCATCGACCTACTTGATGAGGCGGGTTCCCGGAAGAACCTGACGATTGATGCAGTTGATCCCCACACTCTGGACGAAAAGATTAAAAACGCGGAGAAGCAAAAACAGACCGCCCTTGATAGGGAAGACTACGAAAAGGCCGCCTACTACCGCGACCAGGTAACGAAGTATAACCGGATGAAGGCAGACAGCCAGGCCAGCGAAACCGCGCCAACGGTTACCGAACAGGACATGGAAAAGATTGTCGAAGAAAAGACGGAAATTCCGGTGGGCGAACTCAAGGAGAAGGAACAAGCACAACTTAAGAACCTTGCCGCTTCCCTGGAAAGCCACGTCATTGGTCAAAACGAGGCCGTTGACAAGGTTGCCCGGGCCATCCGACGGAACCGGATTGGGTTTAACAAGTCCGGTCGGCCGATCGGTTCCTTCCTCTTTGTCGGTCCGACCGGAGTGGGAAAAACCGAAACCGCAAAACAGCTGGCCCGCGAGCTCTTCGGGACGACCGATGCCATGATCCGCTTTGACATGAGTGAGTACATGGAAAAGTACTCCGTTTCAAAGCTCATCGGGGCAGCCCCAGGATACGTCGGCTACGAGGAAGCTGGGCAGTTAACCGAACAGGTGCGGCGGCACCCGTACAGCCTGATTCTCCTGGACGAAGTGGAAAAGGCGCACCCAGACGTCATGCACATGTTCTTGCAAATCCTTGACGACGGCCGCCTAACCGACTCACAGGGCCGGACCGTCAGCTTTAAGGACACGATTATTATCATGACGAGTAACGCCGGCAGCGGCGATTCCGTCACGAGCGTTGGGTTTGGCGCCGCAAACGATGGCACCACCCACTCCGTGATCGATAAGCTTACCAACTACTTCAAGCCAGAATTCCTTAACCGGTTTGACGACATCGTTGAGTTTAAGCCGCTTTCCCAGGATGACCTGAAACAAATCGTCAACCTGATGCTGACTGACGTGAACGGCATGCTGGCACAGCAGGGCTTATCAATCCACGTCACCGTCCCGGTTCAGGATAAGCTGGTCGAACTCGGGTACGACCCGAAGATGGGGGCCCGGCCACTCCGGCGGGTAATCCAGGAACAGATCGAGGATCAGGTTGCTGACTACTACCTCGAACACCCGAAGACCAAGCAGTTTGTTGCGCGGCTCAAGGACGACCAGATTGTCATCGGAAGCGAGGACACAAAGGAACCTACCCAGAAACCAATTGCTTAAAAATTCAGAAGAAAGCTTAGTTTTTTGATAAACCAGGGAAACGGGGCTTATCCCGGTTCCCTGGTTTCGTTATACTATGGGTAATCACATATAAGGAGGACACACGATGCACCTAGTTGACGTAACCAATAGCTACGCTGACCAGATCCACCGTGAACTGGTTACTACTCCCCTACGCTTTATCCAGGTGTACACCCTGGGAAACTCGCTGGTCACCCACCGGCGTGGGGAAAAGATTGATGTGGTGGTCATCACTAATCACCACCGTCCCGTTACCCCTGCGGAACTGGCGTATATTCGCGAACACCTTTTTGCACCCACCCAAAGCCCAGTGGTGGCCCGGAAAGGAGCAAAGACTATGCTCACAGCAGAGCGGTGCGCGTAACCACTCCCGGTAAAACTAAAATTACGGTAAAGGAGGTTGGAACATTCGTTTCAACCTCCTTTGGCACGTTTTCCTTTTTATTGTATAATGATAATCGAGTATTACTGACGAACGGAGGTGCCCTGATGGTGGCGCGGTTATTTCATAAAAAACGCCGAAGCTTTAATTTTCGCCGGCAACAGCGGAAGTCACCCGCTAGTTCCCAACGGCGGTTCCACCAACTAAACCGGGAAACTGGTGCTCCTGACGTTTCGGTTACGCCAAACCCCGTTGTGGCCCGCCCGGTGACAACACCAAGTGGTCGGCGGCTGGCTACTAACCAGGCCACCGTCAGCGCCCCGGTTGAACGGTTTTATCCCGCTCAGAAGAACCAACGGCCGAGCCACCCAGCTAAGCCGGAGATTCGTCGCGATGCGCCGGACGCGACGCTGGTGATCATCTACCAGGACGAGCACCAGAAGAGTATGGCTGCACCGCAGGTCATTCACGGCCGGCTCGGTGCTCCCCTACAGCTCCAGTTCCGCGAATTTGCGGGATACGACCTGATTCACATTACGGGATTTGTAAGCTCATTCGTTGACCCGTACGGTACCATGACACTCACGTACCGGCAGCAAAACGGCGGGCAAGTCTGGATGTTCTGCCGGGACATCGACGAGCTTAACCTGCTGGCCTACCCGCGGTTTATTAACGGAAAATTACATGCCCAGTACAACCTGAGCTCCCCATTCATCGACCACTACAACCTGATTCGGGCGGACGGACCAGCGCGGGGACAGTTCACCGAAGAACAGCAGACCGTCACCTACCTCTACCGGCGGGCGGACTGGCAAACGGTCGACTACGATCCGCGGGACCTGCAAATGGACGCGTTTGTCCCGTGCTATGACGGTCCGGCCGGAGAACCCGTTGGAATCACCCTCGTTAAGGGAACCATCTGGCACGTTTACGAGACGGTTACCCTCACCAACCACCAGGTCTGGTGCTGCATGGGAGGGAATATCTGGATCGAACAAACTGACGAGCAGGTTACCCCGGTTGACCGCCCTGCCATGCCGGCATGGTTGCGGCCAAACCGGACAACCGAAAACACGTTTACTAACCAGTACCGCGACTACGCCCGGATTGACTTTGTTCCCGGGAAAAAGGCGGCGTTATACGACCAGCCGTTTGGGCACCGGATTGACGGGATTACCCACGGCACGCCGATCATCATCACCGGCAGCGTCCGGACCGAGAACATGATCTGGTACCAGGTTGACGACCGCGGGTGGATTCCGCGGCAGTACACGAAGGCCTTGCATAACCTGTCAACGGAAGAAAAACAAGCAATTGAACAGCAAAAATAACACCCCGTTCTTGGGATTACACGAATCTCAATGACGAGGTGTTTTACTTACCCAGCAATAACTCAAGCGTTATGTTTGGCATCTTAACTAGTCCGAAAAATTTCGCTGCTGGTTATTGAATTTTGAAAGCTATTATATTGCCAATCGCTAGTAATATCTGTAAAATAACAATCAAAAGAAAGGAGTAACCAATTATGCCTGGATCATCCAAGAAAACAGCCAGTATCTTTACCAGGGTTTCACCTGAACTAAAAGAACAAGCAGAGGCCGTCCTTAACCAGTTACAAATTCCAATGGCAACAGCCCTTAACATGTTCTTACAGCAGGTCGTTAATCAGCAGGGAATCCCCTTTGATCTTCACGTAGCCCGGCGTCCCGTCGACTATGACGCCCTATCACGAGAACAATTAGATACTGAACTTCAACATGGTTTTAATGACTTTGAAACTAACAATACCTTTTCAGCCGCCTCAATTGATGACGAATTTAAGGAGTGATTGAATGACCGTTCACTGGCCCGTGGTTTACTCAGCGACTGCCCGCAATGACCTTTACCGCATTCGTTCGTACATTGCGGACCACCTAAAATCACCGCTTGCCGCTAAACAAACAACTCGACTATTAATCCATAAAATTAACTCACTGACCACATTTCCCGAAATGTATCCTTGCTATCCCCACGAGCCATGGCACTCACGGGGCGTCCGCTACTTTACCATCAAAAACTACATTGTTTTCTACTACTTTCATCGTCCCGCTGCTGAAGTTCGCATCATCCGTATTATGCACTGCAGTCAGCACGCGCCAACCCACCTCCCATCATAAACTAAGCGGCCGGGTTTCCCCGACCGCTTAATTCCATCGTTTTTCTTTTATCTCACAGGAAGCCCTATTCCTTTAGTCCCACCTGCCGAGCGAAACGCATGAAGGCCTGCTGACCCGCCGCATCGCGTTTGAAGACCCCGGCGCATTCGAGCACCTTTACGAAGACGGCGCCGACTTCGTCCTGTACAATCGTCATGGCGTTTTCAGCCGTCACGTCGGCGTGCCGCGCCTTGATGTCATCGGCCCATTCCTGATGGTAATCAGCCACCTGAACATCCTTCCCCTGAATGTAGTCAGCCACCACCGCCAACTCATCCTTCAACCGGGGCGGGAGAATGGCCAGTCCCATCACTTCAATCAGGCCAATATTTTCCTTCTTGATGTGCTGGTATTCCTTGTGCGGATGGAAAATCCCGTCCGGATACTCCGATGACGTTTGGTTATCCCGCAAAACAAGGTCCAGCTCGTACTGGCCGTTCCGCATCCGGGCAATCGGCGTAATCG
>DHKFI23502__coassemble_1147_pt1 | contig 9305 bp, 13 predicted proteins | sample DHKFI23502__metabat2_high_PE_024 | metagenome-assembled genome bin DHKFI23502 | reverse complement strand
AACGAGTTTGCTGACCGCTTCGAATGCGTCAAGGGTGGGAGAGATTTGCATGTTTACGATGAATAGGGGGTGCGAGTAATGGACAAGAAGAACGCGGCACGGGAAGCGTTGGCGAATTTTGATTATCAGAAGTATTTCGCTGAACATGACGGTTTAGATTTAGTTGATTACGGTGAACCAGTTGGACACGAAATGTTGTAAGGTGGTGAGAGCATGGCGGAGAAGAACGAAACAACCCTTGCGAAGATGTTTAAAAGGTACGAAAATGTACCATACCCGTTTGAACGTAACCCGAAAGGCGGACGAGTTGGACGGGAATTGTATTGATTGCTGACTGACGCTAGCATTAAATGATTCTTCGAAATTTATGAGTTGCCTTTTTTGTTGAATGCAGGTATTATAACCACGTAAAGAGTCAAACTTCCCGTTTCCACGATTGAGTGGCAGGTACGTCCTGATAACGGGATTTTTTTATACGAAAGTTGGTAATTATTATGAGTAATAGGCTTTCTCCGATGGATTTGCGCAATCTTTTTGAAGAGAGGGGCATCATTTTCCGGAGCGGGACGGAATCCGAAGATGCCCGTAAAATTCAGGAAATAGGATATTACAAATTAAAGAGTTTTGCTTCACCTTTTGCAAACGTTGATGGCAGCGGTAATTTGACGTATAAGGGTCTTAAATTCAAGGATCTATTAAGTCGTTATTATCAGGATAAGAAGTTAAGAATATACCTTTTTCATGCACTGGAAGATATTGAAGTGTATTTAAATAACGTGATTGCTAATGTTTTGGGCAGATACGGGGCATATGGTTATCTAGATTTTAAAAACTGGTGCGATCGTTCGCTAACACCTTTTAAGATAGAAAAGGCACAGTATTTGTTTAAGAAAGAACTTTTACGCAAAGTTGGGCGGTCAGGTCTGCCTGATTTAAAGAAACCAAGCAATATCAGTAATGATGGCTTTCCGATAGTTTGGCTAATGACAGACTGCTTAACGTTAGGGGATTCGGTTCATATCTTTTTAAGGATGTCACCGTCTAATAAACAACGGGTCGCTAACCGATTCCATTGTTCTAAAAAGGAGTTGGAATCGTGGCTTAATTGCATTAATTTTGTAAGGAATCAGTGTGTACACAATGAAAATCTAATTGATTTACGGTTGAAAACCAAGCCGATTCTTCCTAATCAGTATAAGAACAAAGTGAATATATTGTCCGATGGTAAGCTGGATAATGATAAAATTGCGTCAGTTACTTTTATAATCAAATTCATGGTGCTTCAAGTTAACAATAAATATCAGTTTAAAAACGTATACGCTGCTTTGTGTAAGCTGGTATCAAATTATTCAGCACAAAGTTTTGGATTTAAAAATGACGCTGCGCTTAAATGTTTGCAGTAATTATCTTTGAACGATAGCTTTTCGGCTATCGTCTTTTTTAACTTGACTTTATCGGTTAAGAGGTATATTATAATAGTTGTCAGGAGGTGATGCTTATGGATGATAACAAAATGAACTTACTAGCTGCCGTCATTTCGCTAGTAAGTTCAATCATCAATATTATCGCCGTGTTCATCCGACGTAAATAGATGAACAGCAAGGGATAATACATCCCTTGTTTGCGTATACCTATTGTACCACGGAGGTGTTAGTATGCTATCCAAAATTGCATTAATTGTTGCCATCATCGCACTGGTATTATCAATCATTAACTTAATTGGGAGTATTAAACATCATGACTAGCGAAGCGCAAAAGAAAGCGAATGCTAAATGGAAAAGTAAGAATAAGGATAAACAACAAGTGTATCGTTATCGTTCGCAAGCCAAGAAATTTATTCGGGAGTTTGCAACGGCTGATGATCTGAATGATCTGCTGCTGCTAATTAATGAGCGGCGCCAACAATTATAAATCGGACATCGACCGGACATTTACCATACATTCATCGGACACATACCGGTCATCACCGGTGATATATTGATAACGTCAAAGAATACGGAGTGGTAGTAGCCACTCCTATTTTTGTGGGGTGAATAATACAATGCCACGAGTAAGACGTTGTCGGTTTAATGGTTGTCATGCGATGTGTGTGTTACCGATGCACTACTGCGAACGGCACGCTGAATATGAACAGGAGTACTTAGCTTCACGACAGAAGTGGGCACGTAGTCATACGGCAGCGTACCAACATAAGTACAATACCCGAGCACGGATGCGGAACAGCGAAGCCAGTAGCCGCTACAACTTCTATCGGTCGCGACAGTGGAGTGCGTTGCGACAACGCGTGTTAGAACGCGACAATCATTTATGCCAGTACTGTTTGTTGCATGGCTTGGTAACGCCGGGTAATACGGTGGATCATATCGTAGCGATTGAACTGGATAAGGAGGGTCGGGCAGCGGTCGATAACCTGGCAACCATCTGCCGAGATTGCCACCGTACCAAGACCCGGCTAGAACAGGAACTGTTTGGGACTGGTAAGGATCAACAGCTGACCGGTCGGGCTCCGATTACCACGGTTAAGGAGTGGAGCGAGAAAATTTTCGCAGCTGACCGTGAGATCAGTGGCAAATGAAACACCCCCGCCCCCATAGCGCTAAAGAGGGAGAGCGCACACATTTCGATCGTCTTTTGTGGGCGATGCAGAAAAATAAATTTTTTTTATTTGGGGCTGGATGTAACAAGAATTTTATCATTTTATAAATGGGAGGTGGGTAAATTTTGGGACGCAAGTCAAAAATCACGTTAGACAAGCATGATCGCGCCGACCAACGGCGACGAACGGAAAAATTAATCGAACAAACTAGGGACGTGAGTGATTTAAGTCCGGAACCACCGACGTACTTTAGTGAAACTGCTGGGTCAATGTGGCACATAGTTGTTCCAGTACTAAAAAAGATGCAAACCGTGAAAGAAACGGATCACGCTATCGTTGAGGCGTTTTGCATTACTTACGAACAGCTAATCACCGCATACAAAGACGTACAAGAACACGGTCAAGTGCAAGCAATTTGGAAAACGGTAATTCTGCCAACGGGTGATGTTCTTCGCGATGGCAAAGGTGAACCACGTCGGGACTTCCAAGGATATAAACGGAATCCGTCCACGCAGATTTTAGACGCTGCCACGATGAAATTAAAGCAGCTGGCCGGTGAATTAGGGTTAACCCCAACATCACGGGCTAGTTTGATTAATATGCTGGCTGATAAGACGGATGACGTAGATATTGGTGAAGCGATGCAGCAGTTTTTTGGATAACAAAAAAATAACCGAAAGGAGTGGTGGTGGTGGTGGTTAAAATCGATATTACACAAACGCACGATATTGATGGTGCTTATCAGCAAGTCGATTTCAGTGATATTCGTGCTAAATACCGTGATCCGGCCACGCAATACGCCTTTCGGGTGCTGGATGGTAAGGTGGTTGCGGGCTATTTGCTGAAATTAGCATGTTTTCGGCATCTGCGGGATCTGTAACGGCAAGGAAATGATGATTTTACTTACCATTACTCATTAAAAGAGTGCAAAAAAATCCTGAAATTCGCAGCAATTTTCCCGAACGTTGACACGGGAGAACCAACCAAGTTAATGGACTGGCAGAAGTTCATTTTTTGTCAGTTAATGGGGTGGCGGAATGATGAGGGTGGTAAGCGATTCAGCCGAGCGATTGTATCTGTTGCGCGGGGACAAGGGAAAACGTACATGATGGCAATTCTGATGGCTTACTCCTTCTTCGTGGAATCGATTGGGCTAAGCAATCAGGACTACCTGGTAGCGTCGATTAATTACAAGCAGACGCAGAAGATTTACGGCTATATTAAGAGCGGCCTAAAACAGGTTACGCAGATTCCTCCGTTTAAGCAGTTAGCGGAACAGGGGCTTTTGTCAGTGCAATCGGAACAAACCGTGATGAAGAAATCGAACAATATTTTGCGGGCGATTTCGTTTGAATCCGGACAATTCGATAGTTACCACTTTACGACGGCCATTACTGATGAAGTGGGTGAATTAACTTCCCGGGATAAGATTAGTAAAATCATTTCAGGGCAGGTTAAGGTTAAAAATCGACAATTCATCATGATTTCGACCGCTTATCCAGCGCCAAACGTACCGATGCACGAAGATGAACAGATGATCCAGCAGGCCATGGAACAGGATTGGAACCGGGATGCCGATAGTTTTCTGGGAATCATCTATGCGCAGGATAGTCTGGATGAAACGTTTAAGCCAGAAACATGGCCGAAAAGCAACCCGTTATTGTACTTAACGGAGCAAAAGGACGTGTTAATGCAGGGATTAGTCGATAAACGGGACAGTGATGCGTTGTCGAATAACATCCATGACTTCCAGAACAAAAATCTGAATATGTGGTTGGAATCATCGGTTGATTCTCCATTTGAATGAACCATATGTTATCACGAAATCCTGTAAAACGTTGATTTTACGGGGTTTCGTTTTTTAATGAATCATATGTTTTCGTATGTTTTTGCAAAAACTGAGAACAAATTGAGAACAAGCAGGAGATTTTAATTGTAATCTTGATTCACAATCAATCTTTAAGGTACTATGCTACAATGGAAATGACAGACGGGGGTTACCCGGATAGACTGATTATAAAGTGGATTTCTGGTAAACAGCTGGGAAGTAGAGGAGTAACGGACAATGAAGATACTAATGGTGGAAGATAATCGTTCGGTTTCAGAGATGATGTCCCTCTTTTTCCAAAAGGAAGAGTGGGATGCTGATTATGCGTACGATGGAATTAGTGCCGTTAAGATGTTTAAGGAACATCCGGACGAGTATGACATTGTAATCCTTGACCTTAACCTGCCGGGAATGGACGGGATTCAGGTGAACAGTGAAATTCGGGCGGTGTCCCCAACAATTCCGGTGATTATCGTTACGGCCCGGGACAGTGAAAGTGACGAGGTTCTCGGATTCAAGGTCGGGGCGGACGACTATGTCACCAAGCCGTTTTCACCCCTGGCGTTAATTCAGCGGATTAAGGCGGTGGTGCGACGGGCCCAGCTGGCGCGTTCGCAGGGAGCTAATCCCAAGAATAACTTTGACGTGGTCGTGGGGCCGCATTTTAAGTTAAATAGTGTTACTCACGAAGTGCGGTGGGATGATACGCCCATTGATGACCTTACGCGGAAGGAATTTGAGGTACTAAAGGTGATGGCGGAGAGTCCAGAGCAGGTTTTTACCCGGACACAGCTTTTACAGCAAATCTGGGGATATGAATTTGTCGGGGACGAACGGACCGTGGATTCCCACATCCGAAAAATTCGGCGGAAGTTAGCGGTTGCCCACCAGCAACTTATTCACACCGTCTGGGGCGTTGGTTACAAGTTTAGCGTGGAGGACGACGGGTAATGAAGCTGGTATTTAGGCAGTTCTTAAGTTCACTGGTCGTGGTGTTGGTGTTGATTGTTAGTATGGGAGCATTCTTTGTGGGGTTCACCAAACAGGTGGCGTATACCAACACATGGAACCATCTCGAAGGGTACGCCGACAGCCTCAAGAAACAAGCGCTGGTTACCCGGAAGGTGAACGGACAACAGCAGCTAGGAATTAACATTGACAGGCTACACTCGAGCGAGGAGCTTTTGAGTAGCCAGGATGTTCGGGTGGTTATTTTTACGGCGCCTAATAAGGTTGTTTACCCCGAGCACGGTTACCAGGCCCGGATTTCGGCGAATGACTGGGCAAAGTTAAAGGCGGGGAAGACGCTTCGTGAAAAGCTGGATGAACCCGCACAGCTGTTTGCCGGGCATAAGAAAAGTGTGTACTCGAAGGATACGACCGATATTTTTTCGCCGTGCTTTGATAGTAACGGCAATATGGTGGCGGTAATTTCAATTGGGGCAACAGTTTCGAGTATGAAAAAAACGATGCGCGGGACGTACGAGATTTTGGGGTTGTCAACGCTCCTGGCGGTCTTATTAACGTTGTTCATCAGTTACGTTCTGGCGCATTACATGACTAAGCGAACACTGCGGCTTAAGCAGGCCGTTGAGGAGGTTGCCCAGGGGGATTACGGGCAAACGATTCCCGTTAACACGCATGATGAGCTTGGCCAGTTGACTAATAGTTTTAACCGGATGAGTACGTCACTTAAGGAATCGGCCGCAAAGATTGACAGGCAGAACCGGATGCAGCGGCAGTTTTTCTCCAACGCCGCGCACGAAATGCGAACACCGCTCACCACGATTAACGGGTTAATTGAGGGCTTGATGTACGATGCCATTCCAGCGGATAGCCGGATGAAGAGTCTGGAATTAATGCGGAATGAAACGGAACGGTTAATTCGAATTGTTAATAACAATTTGGATTACGAGAAAATCCGGACGGGGCAGATTGCCCTTAACCTAAAGGAGTTTGACGCGGCTCCGGTATTGCGTCAACTTCAGGAGCAGTTACGGGAGAAGGCCGAAGACCAGAAGGATGTACTGGCACTTCACGTTCCCGTTAAGTTAATGGTATATGCGGACCATGACCGGTTTATCCAGATTGTTATTAATATCATGCAAAACGCTATTCAATTTACGAAGGACGGAACGATCACGGTCACGGCCATTGCGGACACTGACAATAACCAGGTGATAATTAAAATTGCTGACACCGGAATCGGAATGTCCGCTGAGGAACAGGAGGGGATTTGGGATCGGTACTACAAGGCTGACCCGTCGCGGAAGAATACGAAGTACGGCGAGTCGGGCCTGGGATTGTCGATTGTGCGCCAGTTGGTTCACCTGCATCACGGGACGATTACCGTCGAAAGTGCGCCCAACGAAGGATCAACGTTTACCGTTACCTTGCCGGCTAAACCCGAGAATTAGTCAGAAAATGGTAAATAAAACGTTCCTAATCTTGGATAAAGAAATCCATGATTGGGAACGTTTTTTGGATTCAATCTCGTGGTAATTAATTATCTTGAAGAACCTTTTGGATGCGGACGGCAACCCGTTCGTCCATAATGACGTCCGTGAATGCTCCCGCCCGGAGGGTTCCGACCGCCGCATTTGTTTTAAACTTGTTTTGAATCACCGCAATCCGGTGAGGGGTGGTAAGGACCTGCTCTAACGGGATCCCCAGGATTTTGTCAACGGTTGGCCGTAGCCAGTGACCGTCAAGGGATACCGGCCGACCGTACACGATTCCTGCAATCCGGTCGGGGTTGATTCCCGCGAAAATTTGGCGGAAGTTATTTTTCCACGTATCAATGGCCTGGATTGCGGTAATGGTCCCGATGCCACAAATGATTGTGTCCATTTTACGGGCGAGGTCGATGGTAGGTGCAATTGAAGGCTCAGCGAGCATGGCCGCCCGGGCAGCGTCGTTTAGGACGTAGAGCGGTCCTGAAATGGTATGGTAGGTTGTATCGTACTTTTCGGCGGCCTTTTGAACCATCCGCATCGAACCAGCATACGAATTATAGCGCATGTTTTCCCCGACAAACTGAGTAAAGGTTAGGTCTGACCGGCTCACGGAGTTGAAGTGGTTAATCAACTTGTAAACCGTGTCCCCCCACGTTAACCCGATGATATGACTAGACCGAATGACCTGCTGCACTACCTTTGCGGCAAAGCTGAAGAAAACGTCGTCTGCCTGGGCGGGATTATCGCCACTCTTAAGGACGTAAATGTGATTAACGGGGAAGGCGGCCTGGAGCTGTTCTTCCAGTTCCGTGTTTTGTTCTGCGGTTGAATGAATTGTAATCGTCACGAGGTGCTCCTTGAGCGCCTGATCCAGGTACTTTGAAATGTAATACCGGCTAATGCCGTACTTTTTGGCCAATTCACTGACCGACTTTTTGCCGAGATAAAAGTCCCGGGCAATATCACTGAGTAGTTCACGCTGCCCGTTTGTTGTCATTGTAATCCCTCCAAGTAAAACGGTTTCCACGCTCATTTTATCACGAAACGGGCGGAAATTAGGAATTGCTTAGGGGAATAAGCTGGTTATGGGCAGTTCATCGTAGGGCTTATTCCTTTTAGTTCAAATTAAACTTTGCTATAATTAATCGTGAGTTGGGATGTAATGTCCCATCTTTGATTTGGTGTGAATGCTAAATCAATTATCTTTATTTGGAGGTCTGTATAATGACTGTTACAAAGCGTAAGATTGCCCTCGTTGGTGTCGGAAGCGTTGGAATGGGTTGTGCTTACTCAATCCTGAACCAGGGATTAACTGATGAATTAGCCCTGATCGACGTTGCCGGTGACAAGGCTGATGGTGAAGCACGGGACTTAATGGACGGTGTTACGTTCGCCCCAGAAAACTGCAAGGTTTACCATGGTGATTACTCTGATTGCAAGGACGCTCAGATGGTAGTTATTACCGCTGGTGTTGCTCAGAAGCCTGGTCAGACGCGGCTTGAACTTGTGGGCGTTAACTCCAAGATCATGCGGACGATCGTTAAGGACGTTATGGCTTCTGGCTTTGACGGCAACCTTGTGATCGTTTCAAACCCAGTTGACGTATTAACGTACGTTGCATGGGAGGAATCCGGCTTACCGAAGAACCGGGTTATCGGGACCGGAACGTCACTTGACTCCACGCGGTTACGCATGCAGTTATCAAACAAGACCGGTGTTGACCCGCACGACATTTCTGCTTACATCGTCGGGGAACACGGTGACTCAGAACAGCCATTATGGTCACAGGCAACAATCGGTGGGAAGCCGCTGATGGACTGGATTGCTGATGGCGACGAAGGGGTTATTAAGAAGGAAGACCTCGAAGACATCCGGAAGAACGTTCGGGACGCCGCTTACTACATCATTGACCGGAAGAAGATGACCAACTGGGGAATCGGTTTGAGTACCGCTCGGGTTGTTCGTGCCATCCTTGAAGACGAGCACGCTATCCTGCCAGTTTCAGCATACTTCAACGGTGAATACGGCCTGAACGACATCTTCACCGGAATCCCGACAATCGTTGGTGAAAACGGTGTTGAGCGGATCGTTGAGATGCACATCACGGACGAAGAAAAGGCTGGACTGCACAAGTCAGCTGCTGAACTGAAGGAAGTTCTTGACTCAGTGCGGAACAACTAAGCTAATTACTGATAATTAGTTAACCGGTAGGCTTTTAAGGTCTACCGGTTTTTTTATGCCTTCACCGGGTCCTCAAATCGGTATAGACATATACCAATTTGAACAATATGGTTGACATCCATCACAAAGAGCTATATATTATTGCCTGTACTCAATATTAGCTAATTGATATTGATATATACCAATTTGATAAGGATGATAATGATATGTGTGGAATTGTGGGTTACACCGGCACGGATGATGC
>DHKFI23502__coassemble_1094_pt1 | contig 10214 bp, 9 predicted proteins | sample DHKFI23502__metabat2_high_PE_024 | metagenome-assembled genome bin DHKFI23502 | reverse complement strand
CCTGTTGATATAGTTTAACATTTAACCATATCAACAGGATTTAGTGTAGAGCCATTCTTATTTAACGATGTCGGTTAAACGTTCAGCTAGCAGTTGGATGGTATCAACGATTTTTCGTTGTTTTTGTGGTTTAAGTTGGATTAATGATGCGACTAATTTTTGAATATTAAGCGGAAGTTCGTTTACACGTTGTTGTTCACTTAAATTGTCTTGAAATAAATCGCCCATCGTAATGTTTAAGGCGTTACAAATATCAATTAAATGCTTAGAACCAATATTAGTGTACGTACCGTTTTCCATTTTAGAAATGTAATTAGGTGATAAGTCACTCAATTCGGCTAACTGTTCTTGAGTAATCCGTTTCTCTTCACGTTCTTCTTTTATTCGCCTTTCGGTACTAATTCATTGACAATTCTTGTGCGTACATTATGTACTTTATTATATAATAAAGCACATAATGTAATATATTATATATTATAATAAATAATGGAGCGTTTATTTGTTGTTATGTGCTTGTCATGATTATTCTTTGAGCGTACTCTGATCTATATATTATGATATGTAATATAGTATATAACAACGTATATGCTTAATTATGTAATTATACGTATACTAATACTTATCATTAGTATGTACGCTTTTTGCCGTATCTTAGTTGGGAGCTATGTTAATCCACGAGAGCTTTTAATAATGTCGATTATATTTAATTATATACTGTAGAACGTAACAGAAGTATATATTAAAAGTATATTATAAAGCCGTCCTCATAAGAAGACGGCGTTTAAATTTAAACTACAATTATTTCTTAGAAAAGCGTTTAACCTGTTCAAAGATTTCAGCGAGTAAATAAGCAATATATGCACTTTGATGAAGCTCAGGGTTAATCTCACTTAGTACATTCCCCAGATTTACCCATAATTCTTTAGGAATAAGTGTTCCAACAGGTCTTTTTGGGAAATATTGTCCGTCAATTCTTTGATAAAGCGGATAAACGGATATATCTGTTTGGTCCATATGGTTTAACGTGTAATCGATTAACCAAACGATATAATCGCCAACCCGCATATCACATAATTCGGCAACTGCTTTAAGTTGCGTTGCTAAGGTAGCGGGCGTTGACAAGTAAATACTAAGATTATTGCCTTGTTTGAGTTCTTCAACTCGTCGCTCCTTTTCAGCAGATTTTGTGATGAACAAGGGCCAATTTGAACGATTAATTTTAATCGGAGAAGGATTGGCTTCACTTCCGCCATACCGGTCAATTAATGAATATGTTGTTGCGATTGTTTTAACATTAGCTTTGCTCCCGCTTTTGATATTAAGGCCTAATTGCTTGGTCTTAACTTTGTTAGAGTGCTCAAAGCTGATTTTTAAGGCGTCCTTTACTTGCATTTAAATTCCTCCAGGTTACTTGTATAACGATTGAAAAAGGTCGATAAACGGTTGATACTCACGATGTTCTCTTATAACATCAACCATTGGTTCTTTATTATATTCCAGTGTTTGAAAGTCAGGTATCAACGGTAAAAATACATTATTTGCCATTTTTGCTAATGCTTCTTGGAATTGGCGGGATAACTTTGATTCAGTAAACTTGTTCCCAATAGTTACGACTTTGCTTTTTGGAACTGTAATTTTGGTTAAGTGTTCCTGGAATTCGGTATTGGCGACAATACTTAAACTGTCGGGCGTAACAATATCGATAACTTGGTCCATGTAGTCAAAGATTAAATCGTTCAATTCACTTAACCCTGATGCAGTGTCAAATAACACTACTTGGTATTCAGTCTGCGATTTAATGTATTGTAACCATTTTACAAAATACTGTGAATCACTGTTGTTCGATAACGTTTCGTTACCCGGGAGGAGAGCGCTGTTTTTGCTGGTCAGTTGAACCTTGCAGTCTAAGTAGTTAGACGTGAAGATTAAATCGGCGTTTTGTACGCTATTCAACGCAGTGTTTAAACTGCCTGCGAGTGCTGTTAATCCGCGTTGAGGATCACAATCGACCATCAAAACAGGAATGTCTTTTTTGGCCAAAAACGCAGCGTAATTCCATAGTAGGCTGGTTTTACCAACGCCGCCTTTGATTCCGCCAAAAGCAATAAATTGTGTTGTTTTTTGTTCCATGCTATTGCTCCTCGTCTGATTCTAGTTCTTTATCGTAGTTAGCCAGTAGTTGTTCTTGATGGTTGGCTAAGAACGTAGTTAAAGCGGTGGTTGGTATAATTCGTGCGCTAACCCGTTTCTTTAACGTGTAACTGTTTAATCGTTTCTTACCGAATGCCGTGGTAACTTTTTTAGGGAGGCGCAGTGCTGTTTCAACTGTACATAGTCCGGGAACAATAATGCGGTCCCCAATTAGTAGGTGGTCACGAATCACTGTGATCAATGAATTTACGGCCACTACCGCTTTCTCATCCGACATATTGCCTAACTGTGCGACTTCATGGATAAGTTCTTTTCGCTTTATTGTGCTCAATATAATCACCTCGTAAATTTCATTTCATCCGTAATTATAATATTATCGTCTTTGCAAGTCAATCTTTTAAAAGAAAAGATAACTGCATTTGTAGAGGTTTGCAAAAGCTAGGTGCTTTGTCGATTAGATCATTTGGAATTAAGCTTTGTGTTGAGCAGTGTTTAGACTTTTCAGCCTTATTTTGAGACTATTATTGTGATATCAAATGTGTTAATGGAACCGGAACAATTGATTTTCAACTGGCAGACGGGGAAACGTAAGGCCTACTCATAGCCTAGAGCCGGTTGACCGTTTTGTGACCGAATCCATTTACAACGAGAAGTTACAGGACATCTTTTATGGACAATCATCGGGGTCTTTCAAAACATCAGGACAATAGGACAATACACAGCAAGATGCTAGCGCACTGCGTAATGGCTTATAAGGGAATTGTTTTAGTGTCAGCAGTTCGCGGCCCTTTGTACTTGCCTGAAGGGTTATCTTAAAAATTACCATATAACAATAATATTAGAAACCTTTCATCATAATTTAATCATATGCTATAATGTACTAAAAACCAATAACAACTAGGTTTACCGGCAAATCACTAAGGAGAAGAGAGAATGAGCTTATTTAAAAGAATGTTTTTCCGCCAATCACCAGCGAAGTACGGGCTAAAGGACGGCCACTTGAACCGGTCGCTTAGGGTGCGGGACCTGTTGTCCTTGGGGATCGGAATGATTGTTTCCACCTCGATCTTTACTCTTCCCGGGGAAGTGGCGGCGATGCATACGGGACCCGCGGTAATCATTTCGTTTGTGATTGCGGCCGTGGTGGCCTGTTTGGTTGCATTGGTGTATGCCGAGATGGCGGGGGCCATGCCGTTTGCCGGTTCCGCGTATACGTGGATTAACGTTCTTTTTGGGGAACTCCCTGGCTGGGTAGTCGGCTGGGCACTGCTTGCTGAGTATATTATCGGTGTTTCCTTCGTTGTTTCGGGAATATCGTCAAACTTGAAACCCATCCTGGCCACACTTGGGGTGCATCTTCCGGCCTTCCTCGCTAACCCCCTCGGACAGCGTGGTGGGGTAGTTGATTTGATTGCAGTGGGAATTGTTTTAATTGTCGGTTTGCTGGTATCCCGGAATTTATCTAAGATAACGTTGATTGAGAACGCGCTGGTTATCCTGAAAATCTTTGCGATCCTTTTATTCATCGTAGTTGGCGCCACCGCTGTGCACCTTAGTAACTTTCACCCGTTTATCCCCGCATACCACGCAACGAGCAACGGCGCGTTTGGCGGATGGCAGGGAATTTACGCGGGCGTGGCGATGATCTTTGTTTCGTATTTGGGGTTTGATGCGATCGCCGCGAATTCGGCAGAAGCAGTGAATCCGCAAAAAACGATGCCCCGGGGGATTATTGGTTCACTGGGGATTGCGTCGGCCTTCTTCATTGCGGTGAGTTGCGTCTTAATTGGGGTACTGCCGTATCAACGGTATGTGGCCAGCGCTGAACCAATCGGGATTGCGCTCCGGGCAATTCATCATCCGTTAATCGCAACCATTGTGCAGTTAATTGCCGTGTTTGGCATGTTTACCGCCGCCATTGGTTTCATGTTGTCCGGTTCGCGGTTAATCTATTCATTCAGCCGCGACGGGATGTTACCGAAGTTCTTTAGCCGGCTAGACCGGAATCAGCAACCCAAAAACGCCGTGACGCTTATTACGGTGGTTGTCGTTATTGTGAGCTCGCTCTTGCCGTTTAGCTTTTTATCCCAGTTGGTATCGGCGGGGACAATCGTCGCCTTTATGTTTGTGTCGATCGGCCTCTTCTTTCTGCGTAAAAGGGAAGGGCGCGATATTGCCCAGCCAGCGTTTAAGGTGCCGGGTTATCCGGTTGTTCCAGCACTTGCCTTTGTGTTTAGTTTATTAGTCTTCATCGGGCTTGACCGGGCAGCAAAGGTGTATGCGCTGGGATGGTTTGTTCTGGGAGTCATCATTTACTTTGTGTATGGCATTCGGCATGCAAACCACCAGTAAGAGCGTTTTAAGTGGTGTTTTCCGGTAAAATTAAGTAGAATAAAGCCTAGGTTCTAAAAAAGAAATTCGGACAGAGAAAGAGGCATCATGATGGTAAAGGCAATTAAGCTGACGGCGACGGCCCACTACCTCCCGTCACGGGTTGTGACAAATGATGAACTTAGTCAGTTAATGGATACGTCAGACGAGTGGATTCAAGCGCATACGGGGATTAAGACCCGGCACTTTGCGATTGGCGAGGACACGTCGGATATGGCGTTAAAGGTTGCCCGGGAGCTTCTGGTAACGGCAGGGTTGGCACCGACACAAATCGACCTGATTATTGTTTCAACCATTACGCCCAACGCCCTCACGCCTTCCACGGCGGCAATCGTGCAGGGAAAGCTGGGCGCAACGAATGCGTTTGCGTACGACCTCTCGGCGGCGTGCGCCGGGTTTATTTTTGCGTCAACGACCGCCACGAAGTTTTTGCGGACGGGCGGTTACCGCCGGGCAATGGTAATCAGTGCTGAAACGAACTCCAAGATGCTCGATTTTCATGACCGGACGTCCGCCGTTTTCTTTGGTGATGGCGCGGCCGGAGCAATCTACGAGGCCAGTGATGATCCGGCCGATGAGATGGTTGGCGGGGAGCTGCTTGAAACGCAGGGTGACGAGGAGTCGATTCACAGTGGTCGGGTAGCCCCGTTGAGTGCGGTGAAGGCGGATAACTATCCCCGGACCGATGCCTTTTACCAGGACGGGCACGCCGTGTACGAGTTCGTTACGCAGCGGATTCCTGAACATATTGCCGCGTTTCTGCAGCAGGAGCACCTGACTCCAGCGGACGTCGACTTTGTGATTCCCCACCAGGCAAACCTCCGGCTAATTGAACAGCTTGCTGAACGGACCGGAATTCCGCTCGCAAAGTTTGCCCAGGAAGTGACGACGGTGGGAAACCTCTCTTCAGTCGGAATACCGCTGGCACTTGACCGGGCTATTCGGGCGGGGAAGCGGCCCCAGCACGTGCTTCTTACGGGCTTTGGCGCCGGATTGGCTTACGCAAGTATGTTGTTAGACCTGTCGAAATTAAAGCAATAACGGGCTATTAAAAGAGGCTGGGATAATGTGTTCCAGCCTCTTCCTTTGTGTTTCATTGTTAGATAAACGGCTTAACCCCCAAGTACAGCAGAATCAGGGCAATGATTGGCTTCATTACCCGAGAGAAGGTTTGTTTTGTCCTTCCGGGAAGGTGCTGCATTACCAGTGGGGCAAGGGCGGCGCCAACAATTGTCCCGAGTGACATGATGATGACGGGGTGCCAGGCAATCGTCATGGTTGGCCAGTGCAGGCCGATGCCGACGATGGTGGTCCACGTCCGAATAAAGGCCGAAGCGGCAACAGCGTCTTCAAGTGATGCGTTTACTAAAAACATGCCCGCTACGGAGGGGACCGCCCCCCGACATCCCGGCTAAACCAGTCATAACACCGCTGACAATCCCGGTTCCGTCAGCCATTACCTGGTTGAGTCGCGTTTGCGTCGGCCGGGTTTGGTGGTGAAGGTGGGGGACAATGATGGTTTTGTACAGGATTGATAGCGCCAAAACCACCAGAATGACGCTGATGATGATCTGGTAGTAGTGCTGGTTAATCCGGTTAACCAGCAGACTTCCGCCCAGTGTTCCGACAAGCGCCCAGAATAGGAGACGGTGTTCTTGCCGGTGGTGGTGGGATTCACGGTCGTGTTTTTTTCGCACGCCGTGATAAATCAGGGTCGCAATGATTAACGCCGGTAAGGTTGTGACCAGCGCGCTGGCAGCGGCCGTCTTGGCGGTAAGCCCAAACAGGGTGATGAAACTACCGATGTACAGCGCTGCGCCCATGCCGAGTGAAATCATAATGAATCCGATGATAAACCCGACGAGGAGTAAAAGTGTTATTTCCATTAGAAGGATTCGCCTCACTTGCCGGTAATTATTGTTTTTACCGGATAGTTTCGGTGGTTGGGAGTGTAAAAACCAGCCATGCTCTCGTTATACCACTATTTTTCATGAACGGTTACACTTGTAGTCGAATTTTAATTACTTTTCCTTTTAGCCATAGTCAAACAAAACCCGGTGATTACGCCGATCACCGGGAAGAAACTGCTTCTAATTTATATGTTACATCATCGGCTTCATCATAAACGGTGGTTGGGCCGTTGAGTCCTGCCGTCACCTTAACGTGGTAGCCGTACTTATCGAGGAAAAGGAGTTCGTTTTGGTCAATCTTAACGATGTGGCCCTCAATTTCCCGCCGGTCAATGAAGAGGTGCAGGCTAGGAGCAATTGAAAAAGTATGTTGCTTTTTGTTAGTGGAGTCGACGAACGTCCACTGACCCGTATACCGGGCGGGGAAGTTAATGGGCGCTGGGCTTTTTTTGTTCCACCACCCGTCGAGCCGTTTAATTTTAGGAATCCGCAAACGGGGCCGCTGCACGGTCGTCTCCTCCTTTCAGTCGCTTTCGTTACCATAATCATATCCTATTCCGGCCGGACTGCGGGCGATTCTTAGAAAGTGTAATTCAAATAAAATATTGTGATAGTTTTGTCATAAACTTTTCAGTGGTGGGTGTTTTCCGGTAAGATGAAAGTAGTTTAAATTGATGTGAGGAGCACGCTATGAACGAACAGTTTGCGAAGTATTTTCAGGAACAGGGTTTTACGACCCAAACGCCGGTTCAAAAAGAAGTGATTCCTGCCCTTGCGGCGGGGAAAAATGTCGTGGGGTTAGCGCCAACCGGGTCGGGGAAAACCCTGGCATATGTTTTGCCGCTACTTGAAAAGGTTTTGCCTGGTGATGGCCTGCAGGTAATTATTCTGGCGCCTTCCCAGGAATTGGCTGTTCAGATTACGGATGTTACCCGGGCATGGGCCAAACTGATTAATATTAAGGTTCAGGCGCTTATTGGGGGAGCGAACATCCGTCGCCAGGTCGAAAAACTACGGCATGACCGGCCAGAGGTGGTTGTTGGTACTCCGGGCCGGGTTAACGATTTAATCACGGCTAAACGGGTAAAAATGCACCGGGTGACGGCAATCGTGATGGATGAGGCCGATGCGTTACTGGCGGAGGAGGCCTCCCGTGAGTTGTGCCGGACCATCGTGAGCCATGCCCATGCTGACGTTCAGCTCGGCTTTTTCTCAGCAACCGCCACGCCTATTTTGGATGAACTGCACCGGTGGTTTGGGGTGCAAGTTACCCGGATCGACGTGCGGGCAACGGACCACACGCAGGGAGCGGTAACGCACTACATGGTCGCCGTTCCGACCAGGAAACGGGTGGATGCGCTGCGAAAATTGGCCCGGATGCCACAAATGCGGGCCTTGGTATTTTGCAGCCAAACGGCGACCGTGCGCGAATTGACCGCGAAGCTCCAATACCACCACGTTCCGGTGGCGGCGCTAGTTAGTGGCATGAACCACCAGGGCCGGGCGCATGCTCTTAGTAGCCTCCGTAAGGGAAAAATCAAGTTACTGCTAACCACTGATGTGGCTGCCCGCGGGTTGGATCTTCCGGGGTTACCGGCCGTGATCAACTACGACATTGCCCGTGATCTCCGGACGTACGTGCACCGGGTGGGACGGACCGGTCGGATGGGCGCAACCGGGACGGTCATCAACCTTGGAAACGAGCATCAGTTGCGCTCTTTTCGCCAGTTAATTCGGCCAAACGGCTATTCCGTGGTTGACGGGATGATTGTCCACGGCGAATTAGTTGAAGGAAAGCGGCTGCGGCTGACGAAAAACAAGCAATCAGCCCCGGTTAAGCAGGAACAGCAACAGCCAGCCGGAAGCGAGCGGAAGAAGCACCGGAAAAATCGCCGGCGCAACCAGAAAAACAAGGGAATGCGGCGGAAGCGGCGTTCCTAGTTAAGGTTGACTTTTATAATTACCACTAATTATACTAATTAGTGGTTAGCATGCGCCCGTAGCTCAGCAGGATAGAGCAACCGCCTCCTAAGCGGTAGGTCATCGGTTCGATTCCGATCGGACGCACTAGTGGAATTAATGCGGTGGGATGGTTGAAGAAACTGTCCCTTCGCTTTTAAAAGGGGAGTCTTAGGATGAAGCAGCTTAAGGTAATGACGGTTTTCGGAACTCGGCCGGAAGCGATTAAGATGGCACCAATCGTGCTGGCACTTCAACAGCGGCCCGAAGAATTTGTTCCGGTAACGGTGGTAACGGCCCAGCACCGGGAAATGCTTGATCAGGTGTTGGCAACGTTTAACATCACGCCGGATTACGACCTTAACGTAATGCACCAACGGCAAACCCTGACGGACGTAACTACGAATGTCTTGCAGGGGATGGGGCCGGTTCTCGAAAAGGAACGGCCGGACATTATGCTGGTTCACGGCGACACGACCACGACGTTAGCCGCAAGTTTGGCGGGCTTCTACCACCACGTTGCGGTCGGCCACGTGGAGGCTGGCTTGCGGACGTGGGACAAGAATGCGCCGTACCCGGAGGAGTTAAACCGGCAGGTGACGGATGATATTAGTGATTTGTACTTTGCCCCGACCCAGTTGAGTAAGGAAAACCTGCTTAAGGAAAATCACCCAGAGAAGAACATCTACATCACGGGGAACACGGCCATCGATGCCTTACAGCACACTGTGCGGGCGGAGCACCAGGTTACGGGGTTACCGGTGATTCCTGAGGATCACCGGTTGATTTTACTGACAATGCACCGGCGGGAAAACCAGGGGACGCCGATGGAGCGGGTTTTCAAGGCCATCCGGCACGTTGTTGAAACGCATCCTGACGTCGAAGTCGTTTATCCGGTTCACCTTAATCCGGCGGTCCAGGAAGTGGCCCACAAGGTCTTTAATGGGTTGGACCGGGTTCACCTGATTGAACCGCTTGAAGTGGTTGATTTCCATAACTTAGCTGCTCAGAGCTACTTTATTATGACTGATTCTGGGGGTGTCCAGGAGGAAGCGCCAGCCTTAAAGAAGCCGGTGTTGGTTCTCCGGGATGTCACGGAACGGCCGGAAGGGGTTCAGGCTGGGACACTGCGGTTAGTCGGCACGGAAACAGCGGCGGTTACGGGTGCAATGGTTGATCTCTTAACTAATGAAGATGCTTACCAGCAAATGGCAACCGCCCGGAATCCGTACGGTGATGGGCATGCAACTGATCGGATTCTGGCGGCCATCCAGTTCTACTTTAACGGGGGGACGCGGCCAGTAGAGTTTGATTCGGGGCTAGCACGGAAGTAAGAGAAAGCGTTAAAACGCGAAATTGCAGGAGGTTGCGCCTCATTGGCGGACCTCCTTTATAGTATAAAAAAACGCGGCTGTGCTTTGCACGGTCGCGTTTGCTTACGGAAGCAGCGGTCTTCCGCTATTGTTTAATTAGAAGAACCATACGGTCGTGTCAGACCATGCCCACCAAGTAACGGTAGTCGTGTCAGACCATGTCCACCAGATGTCACTGCAGGTGTCACTGTCGTCCCACCACCAAATAATGATTGACGGGCCGTTGTCGCAGCCGTGGTTGTGGTGGTGAACAGGAACACGGTGGCACGGGCCAGGGATGATTACCTTAACCGGGCCAGGGCCGTAAATTGGCTTGTTGTGGTGTGCTGGCTTGGTTGCCGGCTTCTTTGTCGGTGCAGTTGGTGCAGTTGGTGCGGTTGTGCAAAAGTCGGAGCTGGCGCGGATAGTGGCGCTGTAAGCTGGCAGAATA
>DHKFI23502__coassemble_1011_pt1 | contig 12696 bp, 18 predicted proteins | sample DHKFI23502__metabat2_high_PE_024 | metagenome-assembled genome bin DHKFI23502 | reverse complement strand
GTAGTGGTAAATAGAATCAGCTTATGGTTGACTTACTACCATTACGCTACTTCTTCGGGATTAATAACCCTAGAATCAAACCGATAATGATTTCAACAACATCAATTACTTTCATCGAATCAACCTCTCGTCCCATTTAATTCGCCTGCGGTTTTTATCCATCCACTGACTAGCCGGGTGAACAAAAATCAACTGTTTGCGCCCACGCCCGCCGTGCGGGTTAATTAACCAACCGCCTTTTGCAAAATCAATCTCATCTGCGAACGGAATAAAGATTGCTTGACGCACCCACTCGGCAGAACGTCCACCGCAAAATTGAGTACGGAATTCATTAACATCACACGTTCGGCCTTGTTGTGACCGCTCCTGTAACTCCTGCAATTCCGTTCGCTTTACAAGTACATACTCTTTGGGGACTTGGATTGAAACGCTAGCTTCAATCGTCTGCATGTTTACCCCCTAATTCCGTAGTCGCGAATTAATACCTGAATGAATTGCCGTGCTTTAGGCGTGTCCTTTGATCCGGTTAAGTAATCATGAACCGTCTGCTTGGGCATTTTGTACGCCGTACCGACATCGGCGTAACTCAAGCCGTTCTCTTTCAGATAATTCAGAACAACGCCACGCTGAATCTTAAATTCTGCCATACCTTGCACCTCTTCCCTTTGATAAAATACTGATAGTAATAACGTGGAGGTTTTAACAATGACTGTTACTTTAATTTCGCTAGCTGTTGCAATCGGATCTATCCTGGCACCAGTGTTCACTACATTAATTAACAAGCATTACGAAGTGGTGATGCGAAAAATGAATTTTGATTATCGGGTAGCTCGAAATGAGTTAAAACACGTTCAGAAAGAATATGATGACCTCAAATCAGCTGCCGAGGATTTTGTGAATGCTGCCAACCATGCGATTGCGCACGAACAAAATTTCGTTGACAGCGTTAAGCAAAATTCAGAAGGTAAACATAACTCTCCGTACAACCCGGCAATCGAATCCTTTTTTCAAAGCACATATCGTTTACGTTTATTGATTAGCGATTCTGAAATCCTTAAAAAGATTTCGGAGCTGACAATGTCAATTCGCACTATTTCTGATGCCAAAGAATTAAATGCCGTTACTCAACCGATCAACAAGCTCCTTAATCAAAAGGCCAATGAAATCAGTGAGTTAAACAAAAAATTATCCACGTTGCTAACGCGGTCATAACCACGCTGCACCAAACGCCCATATACTGGACGTTTTTTTTAGGCCAAATCATCGACCAAACGAAACTGGTGATGTAAATTGCTGCCATCGTCCCCCACAAAACTAATGCAGCTGAACCGAATGAATAATAATGCGCCATCGCGTGCCTCCTTTCACGTTGCCCACCGTCCCACATACCGTAAGAAGAAACGTAATAAAAACAGAAAATAAATGTTGACCTTATCTACCCATACGGGTAATATAAAGGCATAAGAAATAACCATAGCAATACACTTTAAACGTTCTAACCGCCAAGTTGATTGTTTGTGTGTATTTATTTGGTTACGTTTTTTATTACTTTATATCTTACGAGTGTTATATTAACCCAATCGGAAAACTTTGTCAACATTTGTTTTCCAAAAGTATAAACACTCTTTTTGAGGTGTTTTATATGATAACGTTTGAGAGGATTAAAAAGCTGGCTCAAAATCAAGGGATTACCTTGCAAAAGGTAGCCAACGATTTAGGGTTTGGTGAAAGTACGTTATACAAATGGAAAAATCAAACTCCGAATGGTAAGTATCTCTCGAAAGTTGCCGACTACTTCCACGTTTCAACCGACTACCTGCTCGGTCGTGAAGATAAATCGGCAACATCTGATCTCAAACAGTTCCTGGACGAAAACTTTGATTCAGGAATGACGTACGAAGGTAAGCCGTTAACAGAAGAGGAGCGTGAACGACTGAAATTAGCATTAACTCAGGTATTCTGGAAATACCACGATAAATTTTAAGGACGGTGCTGTATGGATTTAGGAAAAAGGATTAGGAGAATGAAAAATCAATACGGCACATGCAATCCATTTGAAATTTGTCGCCAGGAAGATATTCCGATTGAATACGTTGATATTAATTGTCCGTTAGCTGAAACAGTGTTTTTACACGACCACCCGATTATTATGCTATCGGGAGAACTAGCAGAATCACGGGAACGCTACTTTGTTTGTGCGCATGAATTAGCGCACGTTGAATTACATAATGGCTTGCAGGGTTATTATGCGCAAAATAGTGCGAATCGTGCCAAAACGGAATGTGAAGCTAACAAGTTTGCAGCAGAATTATGCAAGCAGCTTTATGAAGAGGAACATGGTGAACGCCCTGATTGTTTCGATTGTTTGTATCATACATATGGCGTTAACCATGAAATGATGGATTACTTATAAGGGGTTATGGATTATGAATAATTATTTAACGGACACTGACCGCAAAATTATGTTTCGCCTCGGCGCTTTGTTAGTTGCGCTCTTAATCGGATGTGCATTTCCACACCAACGCATGTTGATTTGCGCCCTACTATTTGCAGTTGTCGGTTTATTTGGTGGCATCGGAGGAGCGCTAGTTGGATTAATTGTTGGATTCATCGTTAGCTTTAATGCACTGGTTCTTGGAATTGTTACCGCCGGAATTATGTATTTCTGGTTCAGACGTTTTTCAAATCAATACAAAGTTTCTGTCAACGGAGATACAGTCGCTGTTGTGCTTTGTCTAGCAGCAATATTAGTCGGTTTGGGTGGTAATGTTTACCAGCATCACCTTCAAAAACAAGAGCAAGCTATCGAATATCGACGCACTCACCCCACTAAAGTTACTGCGGCTAACGTTAAGCAACGGATAGAAACAGAATTTGATAATACCAACCTAGATGTTAAGAAAGTTAAAGTTACTGGTTTCAAAGACTACGGTGGTGGTGTAATCATTACGCTTGATAGTGATCCTCTTCAAGTTGATAAAAGTAATGTTAATGCTGTTATTGCTGACACGTGCAAAGCAATTAGCGCTATGGATTACAAGCAGTTCGATGGCGTAAACATCAAAGTCGTTGCCACCGATCCCGCTAAAAATCATCCAGTGGTTGGTTATGCAAATGTTGATATGAAGAAGATCAAGGATGTTAACAAGAACAACGTAGCAAATGTTGTGAGTGAATATCAGAATTCAGGGCAACACTAAGGAGGTTATTATGAAAAAACATATTGTATTGCCAGTCGTACTGTTGTCGGTTCTTGGCTTATCAGGGTGCGGTGCATCACATTACCATGCAAAACATACAAATCACATAAAAACGCACCAGCGTAGTAGTGAACATCATTCAAGTAGCAGCTCGAAGAGTAGCAGTAGTTTTAGCAACAGTTCTAGTTCATCAACTATTTCCAACAGCCAGCAACACAACGCTGCTGCTACTAACATGGCTCCACAAAGTAAAACTAACCCGGCGCAAGGAACTCAACAATATACGGCCCAAGGCCATTACCCTACTTGGAAGGTTGGTAACGTATATTACGCAAAGCTACCTGATGGAACAGTTATGCAACAAACATTTGCCGATGGTGATGACCCTGGTTCATACCAAGGTAATCCAGAAGTACAACGCGAAACAGATCAATTACAGGATCAGTGGGCTAAAGAACATGGATTAAATAATTAACAAACGTCTGCTTAAAAGAGGGGGATAAAAATGGCAAGCATAACTAAACGTGGCAACAAATGGCAGGCTAAAATTTATTACTATGATTTAGATCATGTTCGCCATGCCAAAAGCAAACTAGGGTTCAAAACAAAGAAGGAAGCCACCATTTGGGCGACCGAAAAGGAAAATGAATTGAACCTTGGTAATTCCATTATTAATTCTGATACGCCTTTCGATGAATATTTTTGGAACTGGTTTGAGCAATTTAAGGAAGTCAACGTTAGCGACCGCACTATATTAACGTATAAACAAGCGTACAAAGCTTTGCACACTTATCTGCGTGATCCAATCGAAAAGATTGACCGGAAACGATACCGTAAGTTTTTGAATGAATATGGTCGAAACCATGCCAAATCTACTGTTAGTAAATTAAATTCGCTATACCACGCCTGCGTTAAAGAAGCACTGTATGAAGGTGACGTAAAACGTGATTTTATTGAGAATGTTGATTTGGTATTCGACAAAAGCCGGACACGCTCCGTTGATTATTTGAATATCAACGACATTCACAAACTTCACGATTATCTGATACAAACACGGAATCATCACTATACATCAAAATACATGATTTTTACTGCCCTATTAACAGGCGCTCGTTTAGGCGAAATTCAAGCTTTAACGTGGAAAGACGTTAACTTTCGATTCAAAACGATTGAAATTAATAAGGCGTGGTATGAGAAAACTAAGAAATTTAAGAGTACGAAAAACGAATCTAGTAAACGATTTATTCGGGTCAATGATGAGCTGCTAGATGTTCTTTCGGACTTAAAAAAGAATGGGAAGGATATGGTTTTTAAAAATCAGTTCGATACTATACCAACCTCTGGAGCAGTAAACAAGGCTTTGCGTGACTGTTTAGCGAAATGCGGAATTACGAAGGACGGGTTCCATTTTCACTCTCTGCGTCATACGCACGTTGCTTACCTGTTGTCAGAAGGAATCGATATTTATGCGATTGCAAAGCGTTTAGGCCATTCAGATATAACCACCACCACTAGAGTTTATTCGTATCTTATAGACGAATTTAAAACTCGAACAGATAATTTGATTTCTGCCAGTTTGGATAAATTGCAAACAACTACACCTCTGGAGCAAAAAGGAACATAAAATTTATATTGCATATTCCGTGTGGAATATGTATTTTTTTACTCCTCTAAAATCTCCTGTTTGTTCTCAATTTGTTCTCAGTTTTTGCGAAAACATACGAAAACATATGATTCATTAAAAAATGAAACCCCGTAAAATCAACGTTTTACAGGATTTCGTGACAACATATGATTCATTCAAATGGAGATGGCGGGAGTCGAACCCGCGTCCAAGCGTATCGCCACTTAAGCGTCTACGTTCATAGTCATTCTATTTAACCTTCACTACCAGCTCCGCCGAATAACCTGGCCACCGCTAATAGCTAACCTGATAATCTCTTCTTTATCCCTCAGGTGGCGGCATAAAGCGTAAGTCCACTAATTGGTGAGACCCAACAGCGACACGTGGACGATGCCGTGTGGATCACGCAATGGCGCGATTAGGCAGCCAGAGCGTATGAATTGTTATTGTTTTTTGCAGTTATAATTTAACTGAGCGTTTTATGGTAGTCGCAACCTACCAAACGCAGCCTAAGCTCGACCTACACCTGTCGAATCCTAAACATCCCCGTCTAACTGTTTCCATTATATCATGGTTTTCTCCACGCCAACAGCGATTTACTTCCGTTGCATCCGGTCCATCGTCTGGTTTAATAAACGGTCGACAAAATTATTCCCCGCATTTTGGGCGTGCCCCTTCGTCCACGTCAGGGTCAGCTTGGGAAACATCGGTAACAGGTTCGCGACCCGTTGCCATAACTCCTTGTTGGCAACGGGCGTTCCACTTGCCGTTTTCCAGCCCCGCCGTTGCCATCCTCGCAACCAGTGCTTATTAATTCCGTTCAGAACATACTGCGAATCCAGAACCCCCGTAACTGGTTGGCGGTTTAACCCCTGATCTTTAAGGTCGCTTAACGCGTTAATCAATCCTAACAGTTCCATCCGGTTATTGGTACTCCCAAACTCGCCGGCACTCGCACTGTTTTGGTAACCTGGTGCCGTCACCAGGTACGCCCACGCCGCTACGTCCGTTGTCTTGACGTGCCCCCCCCGGTAGTTACCATGGTTGCGGGTGCCACCATCAGAATAGAAGACCACTTCGGTTGATGGGATTGGTGCCACCCTTCTCTCTTTCGGCTGGTGGGTAACGTGCTGCGAACGCCCTGCTTTCCTCCCCGTCATTTCATCCCGGAGCCACGCTTGGGCCGCCTGGACTGACGAAAAGCTCTTATAGCGCGCGTTTTTATAACCCTTTACCTGCCAGGCACACTCTTCCCAAGTGCCATAAATTCCGGGCACCTTCCCGCGGAGAACCGCATAAACCTTCTTTGCGATGACGTTCGCCTCCTTGCATAATCACCGCTTGATTTTACCGCGAACGTCCCTAAAAAGAAACTCCTACTTAGTCCTTCCTACTTTCTGTAGGTCACTGATTAGCGCCCGGAGCGGCACGTCCCACGTCAGGTAGTATTCACTCTCAAGCCCTTTCCTGCGGTACGTTACCAGCTGCGCATTCCGCAGAATCTGTAAATGATGCGAAACCGCCGGCTGCGTAATTCCCAGTTGTTTTGTAAGCGCCCCAACGGTCATTCCCTGCCGGTGATGGCAAAGCAACGTGAGGATATACTGCCGTTTACGGTTAGCGAGGGCCTTTAACACCTTCTCCTCGCGGTGAAAAGCAGGTAAAATTTCCCCATAATCCTTTTTCTTAGCCATTGTTATTCTCCCCCTACAAACTAGCTCTCAAAATTTAATCTATCATGAAAGCGTTTTTATAACAAGGCCTTCCCTGCATTTAATAGTCCTTAAAATCACAAAAAAAAGAGCCGCCCAAAGCGACTCCTTCAATGATAAGTTCAAGTTAATTAGTCGTTAACTGATGGTGTTCCTAACCAACCGATGATTTCCTTAACGGTGTCAACGATTGCTTCGGTCCCTGGTGCCAGCAGCTTCCGTGGGTCGTAACCCTTACCTTCTTGGTCCTTGCCAGCTTCAATGTACTTCCGCGTTGCGGCTGCAAATGCCAGCTGGTTTTCGGTGTTGATGTTAACCTTGGAAATTCCCATTGAGATTGCCTTTTCAATCTGTTCCTGAGGGATTCCTGAACCACCGTGAAGCACAAGTGGTGTGTCAACAGCATCAGCAATTTCCTGAAGCCGGTCGAAGTTCAGGCCCTTCCAGTTTTCTGGGTACTTGCCGTGGATATTACCAATCCCACAAGCTAAGTAGTCAACGCCGGTAGCAGCCATCGTCTTAGCTTCTTCAACGCTTGCCAGTTCACCTTCACCGGTAATACCGTCTTCCGTTCCACCGATTGAACCAACTTCGGCTTCAACGGAGATGCCCCGTTCGTGAGCAAGACGAACGATTTCCTTCGTCTTTTCAAGGTTCTCTTCGAACGGAAGGTCGTGGCCATCAAACATAACTGATGAGTAGCCTTCCTTGATGCATTCCTTGGCAGCTTCGTAGTTCCCGTGGTCAAGGTGCATGATAACCGGAACAGTGATGTTCATTACCCGCATTTCGTTTTCCACGAGGTTCTTAACCAGCCGGTAGTCCCCCATGTACTTAGCGGCACCCATTGAAGCCTGGATCAAAACAGGGGTCTTGGTTTCCTGGGCAGCCCGCAGGATTGAACGCGTCCATTCAAGGTTGTTCGTGTTGAACGCACCAACAGCGTAGTGGCCTTTCCGGGCGGCGTTGTAAATTGCGTTACCATTTACAAATACTGACATTAAAACAGCCTCCTAAAAAAAGTTACTCTCTTGTGAGTACGTGTTCATTCTACCACACTTTTTCATCAGTGCTAGGCGGATTTCCCTAATTTTAGTGACTGCTCGCCGCACTACGCAACGTGATTTTCGTGCAAAATCTGGTCGACGACCTTCTGAATTTCTGGCGTCTTAGTCCACTCCGGAAATTCGTCAAAATCTTCCCCCGGCATCGTGAAATGTTCATTAACGTACTGCTCGTACTTAATCACGCTTGATGACCGCGGAATATTCAGCTGAATAATCCGTACTTCTTTGATTAGCCCCTTCATTGCCGCCTTTTCCGCCCGGCCATTCTGAACCATGTTTGCAATCTCATAGTACGATGAACCATCGTTCCGGGTAATCTGTTCAATTAGGGTTAACGTTTCATGACTCTTCATTTTCGTCCCTCCATCCCAATTTATGGTAAACGAAAACCACTGCAACAGCAATTCGCAGTGGTTGGCATAAGAGAGAAAGAGAATTGATTAAAAGGTAATTTTTAAATACCTTACGTCTATGATGATAACGGTTACATAAATAAATGTCAACCCTTTCATTCGCGTTTTATCAGTTTTTCCGTATCTTTTTCCCGCCAGGTTGACTATAATAAAAGTAATTTATCAGAACTCATTGGAGGAAAAACCGTGATTAACAAACGCCAGATGAAAGTTAGCTTTATTTGTGGGCTCCTAATTGTTCTCCTTACCCTCGGGTACTCGTACGTTCGGCACGGCGACTTCTTTAACGTGGTCGCCCTCCTTTTCTCGTACCGGATGTGGTTGCAGGGAGGACTCTTCCTGTTAATGCTCCTTCTAATGTACACGGGCGCGGTGTACTTAATCTTTCGGGTTATTTCCTACTTTGTACGGCGCTAATTTTTCGGCTAAAAAGAGCCCCGGATGGTCATCCAACCACCCGGGGCTATTCTTCTATCCTTAATCCTCAACGCCGACCTGGTCTTTTACCACATCAACGATTTCCATTACGTACTGGTGAACCAATTCGGGCGTTTTGGCTTCTGCCATGACCCGGAGAAGGTCTTCTGTCCCACTTGGCCGCACCAGGACCCGCCCTTCGCCGGCCATCTCATCCTCAACCCTAGCAATCACGTCCTTAATGGCCTGGTTTTCGAGGGCCTTTTTCTTATCCTGAACCTTAACGTTAACCAATTCCTGCGGGTAAGTCGTCACTTCCGCGGCCAGTTCAGAAAGCTTCTTCCCCGTCTTCTTCATAATGTTCAGAAGTTGTAACGCCGTCAGCATTCCATCGCCCGTCGTGTTGAAGTCTAAGAACACAACGTGGCCGGACTGTTCGCCCCCAAGGTTATACCCGTTTTTCAACATCTCCTCAACGACGTACCGGTCACCCACCTGGGTCTTAACCGAGTGCAGGCCGTTTGCTTCCATCGCCTTGTACAGTCCCAGGTTACTCATTACCGTCGTTACAATGGTATCCTTCTTTAACCGGCCACGGTCACTCATGTACTTCCCGCAGATGTACATGATCTTGTCGCCGTCGACAACCTGGCCGTTTTCATCGACCGCAATGCACCGGTCGCCGTCACCGTCAAAGGCCACCCCAGCCTGGGCACCCTTTTCCACCACAAACTTGCTGAGAGCTTCTGGATGCGTTGAGCCAACGCCGTCGTTAATGTTTAATCCGTTCGGCGTGGTTGCCATGGTGTCAAACTCTACTCCCAGGTCGGCAAACAGGCGGGACACAATTTCACTCGTTGCCCCGTTAGCCCCGTCAACGGCAATGTGGAGGCCTTCAAGGTTATCCGGAATTGTTTGTTCCAGGAACTGGGTGTACTTCTGAACCCCTTCCCGGTAATCACTGAGGGTCCCTAAGCCCTCAGCACTCGGCCGGGGAAGGCTGTCTTCTTCCTGTTCCAAGAGGGCTTCGATTTCCTCTTCCTTTTCGTCTGACAGCTTGTAACCATCGCCGCCAAAGAACTTAATCCCGTTATCCTGGACAGGGTTGTGGGACGCTGAAATCTGAATTCCCGCATCAGCCCCCTGTAGCCGCACGAGGTAGGCCACCCCGGGGGTCGTCATTACACCCAGTGAGAACACTTCAATCCCCACCGATAACAGTCCCGCCGTAATGGCCTCGGCAAGCATCTGCCCTGAAATCCGGGTATCCCGGGCAACCAGCACCCGTGGCGTGTGGTTATCCTCGGCGTGTTTGGTAAGAATATACCCCCCACATCGGCCGAGCTTAAAGGCTAGTTCTGGTGTCAGGGTCTGGTTCGCGATGCCCCGCACACCGTCCGTTCCAAAATACTTCATTCTTCGTTCAATCCTTTCGCTTCTAGTTATTAACTGCTAATCTTTCGTAACCGTGACGTGCACCTTAATGGTTGCCGGGTCAATTCCCGTAATCCCGTACTGGGTAGGACTCAGGGCAATTGTTTTATCCATTGTACCATCGATTCCCGCAACGGCAACCGGCACCTTGAGGGTCGTTAACTTATCGAGGGCCTGCTTCGACCCGTGCACCGTGACGTTTTTCGTGTCCGTCGTGAAACTATAGTGGTTACCCTTAACGCCCTTCCCGGACTTCACGAGCTGGACGTTAACGCTCTTGGTTGACTTCGCCGAAAAAATTGGGACGGTCACCCGCGCCATCTTATACGATAGGATAACATCACTTAACGGTTGGCCGTTTGCGTCAACCGCCTGCAGGGCAACCTGCTGGTGCACCGTTTCTCGGGTATGCTTACTTAGCTTTACCCGGGCAACAATGCAGTCAATCCGATTAATATCCTTAGCCGGTCCCGTTGCGGACACCACGTTAACGCTTGCGGTTGGCCGACCAGCAGCATACCCCTTTGCGATTTTCCGGCTGTTAAACCGCACCTGAACCGGGAAGTCCGCCGTTTCCCGCCGGCTGACGGTCAGGTTTACCCGGCTAGGTTCAACCTGGACACTGAGATCGTGGTTAAACCCACGGGGCTGCAGTTTGACGGTGTGGTTACCCAGTCCAAGGTGCGTACAATCGGCAGTCACCTGCAGGCTGTGCGTATTCCGGGCGGCCGTTACCAGTGAACTTGGGCCCGTAACCCGCACCTTCACCATGCTGGGATATCCCGTCACGAAGTACCCGTTTTGGTTTGTCAGAATCCGCACCGGAACCCGCAGCGTCGTTGCCTTATTCACGAAGCCCACGCCCACGTCACCGTTTTGGGCAAACCTGGTCGTGTTCAGCTTCATCGAATTAACGTACAAAAACAGCATGAGGGCAAAAATCAGTGAGATTATCCGGTAGAACGTTTTACTATTAAAGAACTTCGAAAGTTTCATTTAACGTGCCGCCCCCTTTTCCGCCGGTGAGCAGTATGGGCGTGGTGTTTGGTGCCGCTCCGCCCAAAAAGCCGGTACTTCGAATCTGCCTGGGGAAGAAGTTCATTCCGCAAAATCTTCAGGTAATCCTCCCGTGTTAGGTCGCGCATCAGCTCGTTGTTCTGCGTAATCGTAACGCCCCCGGTTTCTTCTGAAATAACAACCGTCAAGGCGTCGGTTACTTCACTGATCCCGACCGCTGCCCGGTGCCGGGTCCCCAGCGACTTGGGGATTAAATTACTATCGGATAACGGCAGGTACGCCGCCGCCACGGCAATCCGGTTGTCCTTGATGATGACCGCCCCGTCATGTAACGGTGTGTTCGGAATGAACGTGTTAATCAGCAGTTCTCCCGTGATGTCCGCGTCCATCTTAATCCCGGTTTCAATATAATCCTCGAGCCCAGTATTCATCTCAATGGAAATCAACGCCCCAATGCGTCGCTTGGACATGTACTGAATTGCCTTATCAAGCTCGTGAATCATCTTTTCACGGTCCTCGTCCTGCCGCTTATAGACAAGCCCCCGACCAAGATGCTCGAGTCCGCGCCGGATTTCCGGCTGGAAGATAATGATGATGGCAATGATTCCCCAGTTAATCACCTGGTCCATAATCCAGGAAATGGTTTCTAACCCCAGGTACCAACTAACCAGCTTAATTGCCACAATGACCACGATTCCCTTGAGCAGCTGCACCGCCTTGGTTCCGCGAATCAGCATCATCAGCTTATATATTGCGTACCACACCACCACAATATCCAGCAGGTTGATAAAGTGCTGCCAGGTGATGATGTCGCTCCACGCAAAAGTCATGGCCAAACCCCCTTTATTAAATTCTCGCTAATGATTATATCACGAACCTTTACACTACTTCGTCTTCTGTGGGAAACTAAAGATGACAATTATTACTATTAGGGGGGAACACCATGCCAAAAAAACTTCGCTGGCTTATCCGGGGCGTCGCGCTGCTGTATCTTGGGTACGTCTACCTGAAAACGGGGATTCACTCTTCAGCGCTGTCCTTCCTAACATTAAATAGCTTCCTCGCATACATTCCTATCGAATGTGCGTTCCACGTGCACCCCACCCATCAGCGGGCGTGGCAGTTTTACCCGTTAGCGTTTTTATGGCTGGTTTTTTATCCCAACACGCCATACTTGCTGACCGACCTGTTTCACCTCGCAAAGTTTAATCCGTACAACAGCGTTACCATGCTGATGCGGTTTGACCTTCACCTATGGCTCGCGTTTTTCACCCTCGTTTCTGGGGTGATTGGGTTTGCCATCATCGGAACGTGGAGCCTTGAATTTATGGCTACTGCTCTTCAACGACGGTGGCGCTGGGAAGGATTCGTTGCCCATGGCAGTCTAGTTGTTGGGCTAACCCTCCTTACTTCAATTGGCGTGTTTGTGGGCCGCTTCATCCGGCTTCACACCGCCTACCTGTTCGTGAGTCCCGGGTGGGTTGTAAGCGAACTGGTGACAATGTGGAACCTTCGTATGGTTACGTTTGTTCTCCTAATGACCATCCTTCAACTGGTTATCTGGGGCGCAATTATGATTACTAAAATGGCTTTAGAGTCGACCACTTCAGACTAAGCCATATTAAATAAGCAGGTCACCGATAAGTGATCTGCTTATTTTGTGGAGTAAATTCGTCCTTCGTCTGATTGCCGTTATGGGCGAGGTCCTACGGCGCTGCACTTTTTCTAATCCGGCTCCGCTCGAACCACCATACCTTAATCCCCAATAATTCTAACTTCCGTCTCAAGTTCCACGTCAAACTTTTCCTTGAC
>DHKFI23502__coassemble_864_pt1 | contig 20191 bp, 20 predicted proteins | sample DHKFI23502__metabat2_high_PE_024 | metagenome-assembled genome bin DHKFI23502 | reverse complement strand
ACTTTACCACGGAGGACCTCCTGACGGTCACCGATTGTTTGATTACTGATTATTCGTCGGTGATTTTTGATTATGCGGTGCTTCCTAATGCGGGGCGGATGATTTTTTACTGGTATGATGAAGCTGCGTACCAGCAGCAAGTTGGCCTGCAGCCTGATATGAAGACGTGGCTACCAGGCCCCGTCTGTCAGACTGCGCAGGAGGTCAGCGCGGCGCTTCAGTCCCCAAGTAACCAGGCTAATTTAGCCACGTTTAACGCCCAGTGGAATACAATGAATGACGGAGAGGCAACCAGGCGGGTACTTGATACGTACCTCCCGGTCAATAAATGAGGTGAGAAGAATGTTAATTGGATCACACGTTAAGATGCGCGGGAAGGACATGTTTTTAGGATCAGCGAAGGAGGCGGCCGGGTATCGCGCCACCACAATGATGGTATATACGGGTGCCCCGCAAAATACCCGGCGAAAACCACCCGAAGAGATGAACATCCCAGCTGGGAAACAGTTTATGCAGGAGCACGGCATTCACGATATCGTTGTGCATGCACCGTACATTGTCAACCTTGGAAACGCCGATCCACATAAGTTCGCGTTTGCCGTTGAGTTTTTACAAAAAGAAGTGACGCGGGCAGATGCACTCGGGGCACCGCAAATGACCCTGCATCCGGGAGCACATGTCGGTGCCGGTGCCGAAGCGGGGATTGCCAGCATTGCCCGGGGACTTAACGAGGTGTTATCCCGGGAGCAGCACGTTCAAATTGCCCTGGAAACAATGGCGGGAAAGGGGACTGAGGTCGGCCGGACCTTTGAGGAACTGGCCGCGATTATTGACAAGGTGACCTTAAACGACCGCCTTTCGGTCACACTGGACACGTGTCACACAAGCGATGCGGGGTACGCTATTAAGGATGACTTTGATGGTGTTCTCAACGAGTTTGACCACATTATTGGGCTTGACCGGTTAAAGGTGATTCACCTGAATGATTCAAAGAACCCGCAGGGAAGCCATAAGGACCGGCACGAGAATATTGGGTGCGGCACGATTGGCTTTGATGCACTGAACTACGTTGCCCATCATCCGCAACTAACGGATGTGCCGAAGATTTTGGAGACGCCGTACGTTGGCCCGGATAAAAACCATAAGTACGCCCCGTACGGGTTTGAAATTCAGATGCTGACAGCGAATAAGTTTGATCCGGATGTGCAGGAGCATATCCTGGCGGCGAAGGGCAAGTTACCAGAAGAGTAGCTGACCGGTTGAAAATTAGGAGAAAAGATTATAAAAGAAGTAACCCTGGTGGAGGTTTACGCCTTTCACCAGGGTTACTTCTTTGAATTATCACGTTTTTAGTATTTATAATCGGTCCGTTTTCCTAGGCCGTGCCGAACAATGTATACGATGATGAGCGCTGCCAGGATGATCGCCCCCACGCTGACTGAAACGCGGGTGTCAGGATTAATAAACATGAAGATGATAATCACGGCCATAAAGGCGAGCGCCAGGTAATTAGACCACGGGTAAAGCGGAAGCTTAAATGGGTGATCAGTCATGATTTCCGGATTGTTCTTCCGGAACCGGAGTTCGGCCAAAAGAATTACTAACCACGGAATCATCCCCGGTAACACACTCGAACTAAAGACGACCACAAACAGGTTAGCGGTTGACTTACTGAACGCCGACGACACGAGGTCAAGGATAAAGCCAAGGAGAATCCCGCCTGAAATGGCGAGGATGGCGTTATTTGGAACGAGACGCTTGGAAAGTTTTCCTAGTTTCTTCGGTGCGTCGTTTTCGTGGGCCAGCATGTAGAGCATCCGGCTGGAACTGTAAATTCCTGAGTTTGCACCGGAAAGGGCGGCCGTGAGGACCACAAAGTTAATAATTCCGGCGGCACTCGTAATCCCAATCTTCGCAAACGTCTGGACAAACGGAGAACCAATCGTTCCAAGCTTGTTCCACGGGTAAATGGTAACAATCACCCCGATTGCGCCCACGTAGAAGATTAAGATCCGCCAAATGACGGACTTAACTGACTTAACAACGGCGTGTTTCGGGTCCTTCGCTTCTCCGGCAGAGACCCCGAGAAGTTCAATTCCCTGATATGACCCAACAATAATGGACATTGAAAAGATGAAGCCTTTAATGCCACCGGTGAAGAAACCACCGTGGGCCCACAGGTTACTGAACCCAACGGGATGCCAGTGATTACCAAAGCCCAGAACGATGATAAGTGCTCCAAGAATAATCATGAGGATGATGGTGACAACCTTAATCATGGAGAAGTAGAACTCCAGGGTCCCGTATGATTTCGCCGATAGTAGGTTAGTAAGCGTTAAAAACGCGATGACGACTAGTCCTGACACCCAGGCGGGCAGGTGGGGCCACCAGTAGTTCAGGTATTCTGTAGCCGCGATAACTTCGGACATCCCAACAACAATATACTCACAAACATTGGCCCACTTAGCGAGGTAGCCCGCGAGTGGGTGAATGTATTCGGTCGCAAACTGGGCAAAGGAACCCGTTCCGGGGTTGACGTATAGCATTTCTCCCAGTGCCCGCATAATGATATATAGGATTACTCCTACCAGGGCATATCCGAGGATAACGGACGGCCCCGTCCACTTAATGGTTGATGTCGATCCCATAAACAGGCCGACCCCAATCGCACCACCAAGGGAAATCATTTCCAGCTGACCAGGTGATAGGGACCGCTTTAGTTTACGCTTCTCCGTCGCCATAAATTCTCCTCCTCACGCATTAAAAAAGTTAATTCCATTTTACTACAAGTGAATTGAAAAAGAACAATTAAAATGAGATTTCTTTCATTTTATCATCATTTTATTCTTAGATAAAGGTGGAATATGGCCATTAAAAAACGAGCGTGGTAAAAACGCCAAGCTAGACATGTCATAATCTGTCAGCTTTTAGGGTTTATCACGCTCGTTTGGGCACATATAAGGCCAGCAGCGGGAAGAAACTGGAACGTCCCCCAATTATTCATCCTTCGCCGGAAGACTTTCCATAATAAGGGTGGCCGTTTCTTCGATGGACTTGTGGGCAACGTTAATCACGAGACATCCAAGTTCACGGTAGAGGTTGTTGGCGTACTCCAGTTCCTTTGTGATATTGTCCGTGTTGGAGTAGGTCGTTTCAGGATCAAGCCCATACGCAATCATGCGCTCCCGCCGGATGTTATTCAGGACGTCCGGGTCGTTCGTCAATCCGAAGATCTTATCCTTATCTACCCGGTAAATTTCTTCGGGAATCTGTGCTTGGGGGACAAGCGGCAGGTTGGCGACCTTGTAGCCCTGGTTTGCTAGGTAAAGTGATAGTGGCGTTTTGGATGTCCGGGAAATTCCTAATAAGACGATGTCGGCTTTAAGAAAACCGCTCGGATCCTTACCATCATCGTACGTAACCGCAAATTCAATCGCCTTAATCCGGTCGAAGTAGTTTTTATCCGTGGTGTGGTTCATGCTGATTCCGTGGGCGGCGTGCTGGCCCGTTCGGTGTTCGAGCTTTGCCATCAAGGGTGACATGGTATCAAAGTAGTCCAGATCGTTCTCTTCGCAAAACGTGTTTACGTGGTGGGCGAGTTTGGGATCAACGAGGGTGTGGATGATAAAGGCGTTTGCCCGTTTTGCCCGGTTTAGAATGCCATCGATCATTGATGTTGTCCGGGAAAACGGAAACTTCTCCACCGTGAAGTTGCTGTCGGGGAATTGAACAAGGGCCGAATCAACGACGTGCTTGGCGGTTTCACCGAGTGAGTCCGAGATAACGTATACCGGAATTGAATTGTTAGTTGTCATGAAAATCCTCTCCTAAATAAAGCGCTTTTATCCGTGAATATTATACCAAAAAGAAAGCGGTTAGCGTGGGGTGAAAAGGCGGAAAAGATTGTTGACTGGCGTGCATTAACGGGAGTACAATGTAAAAGAACTGTTTAAGTTGGTCGTATGTACAACAACGGTTACATTTAAGCTCGGAGGGAGGGAAACACCATGTCAAAGACAGTTGTTCGTAAGAACGAATCTATTGATGACGCTCTTCGTCGCTTCAAACGTTCCGTTTCAAAAACAGGTACTCTGCAAGAATACCGTAAGCGTGAATTCTACGAGAAGCCTAGTGTTCGGCGGAAGAAGAAGTCTGAAGCTGCACGTAAGCGGAAGAATAAGCGGCGCTTCTAGTCGCTCTGGGAGGTTGGCTTAATGAGTTTACTTGATTCATTAAACAAGGATATGGTTGCTGCCATGAAGAGCCACGACAAGGCAACGTTAGGAACGGTGCGGATGTTGAAGGCGGCGGTAGCAAACGAAAAGATTAACCTTGGTCACGACCTCACGCCGGACGAAGAACTGGCAGTCTTGTCCCGGGAATTGAAGCAGCGGAAGGATTCCATTAAGGAATACGAGGAAGCTGGCCGGGATGATACGGTTGCCCAGTTAAAGCAGGAAATTAAGATTGTTCAGGGTTACATGCCTGAGCAGTTGAGCACGGATGAGGTCCGCGCGCTTGTTAGCCAGACCATTACGGAAGTAGGGGCCACCTCGAAGGCCGACTTCGGGAAGGTAATGAAGGCGGTTATGCCGAAGCTGAAGGGTCAGGCTGACGGAAAGCTGGTCAATCAGTTAGTTAACGAACAGTTAAATAAGTAGATCAGTGTTTGAGGCCACTACCGTAACTGTGAGGGTTGCGGTAGTGGTTTTTTATTCTCCAGCGTCATTGGCCGGATAGGGTGATGCGATGTGCTATAATTACGCTGGAATAGATAATGAAGTAAAGGAGATTTTGTGGGTGACGAACACGACGGTTATCGAACGGGAATACCGGCTTGCTAATCCTAAGATTGCGGGCCCATTGTTTGGGATTAATGACGAATTTTTGCACCTGATTGAGGAGGGGCAAAGGGTGACGCTTAATCCGACGGGCGAGGCCGTTAAGATTACTGGTTCGGCTGAAGCAGTGCAGCGGGTTAAGGCAATTTTCGATGCGTTGATTAAGATTATTAATCAAGGAATCCGGTTAGGGGGACCGGACATTGTTTCGGCAATGACGATGGCTGAGCATCACCGTCTGGAGTACTTCCCTGACCTGTATACGACCATTCTCCTTAAGGACGCAAAGGGCCGCCCGATTCGGGTAAAGAATTACGGGCAGCGCCAGTACGTGCAAGCCGTTAAGCATAACGACCTTACGTTTGGGATTGGCCCGGCGGGGACCGGGAAAACGTTTCTGGCGGTTGTCATGGCCGTTGCAGCGCTCAAGCGGAAAGAGGTTGAACGCCTGATTCTGACCCGGCCGGCGGTTGAGGCGGGCGAATCTTTGGGGTTCCTTCCGGGAGACCTCAAGGAAAAGGTGGACCCGTACCTCCGACCACTGTATGATGCACTGCACGCAATTTTTGGCACTGATCATACCGACCGTTTGATTGAGCGCGGCGTGATTGAAATTGCACCGTTGGCTTACATGCGGGGGCGGACGCTCGATAATGCGTTTGTTATTCTGGATGAAGCCCAAAACACCACGCGCCAACAGATGAAAATGTTTCTGACCCGCCTTGGGTTTGGTTCAAAGATGATCGTGAACGGCGATGAAACGCAGATTGATTTGCCACAGGGACACCGCGCCAGTGGATTAGTAGATGCCCGGCGTGTTTTACGTAACCAACCGCACATTGGGTTTGTTACGTTTGACCAGGCTGACGTGGTGCGGCACCCGGTTGTTTCAGAAATTATTAATGCCTACGCCCAGGCCGCAAAGGAGGAGCAGTAGTGGACTTAGAGATTTATGATGAAACTAAAAAAGTTAGTGCTGAGCGGATTCAGTTAATTAATGACATCCTAAACTTTGCGGGAAAGGCGATTGACCTTCCGGATAATACGGAGATGTCGGTGACACTCGTGGACAACGACCGAATTCACGCGATTAATAAGAAGTACCGGGGCGTGGATAAGCCAACCGACGTTATTAGTTTTGCGATTGAGGATGATCCGGAGGATGACGTGATTATTATGCCGGAAGGGGAAGAACTCCCCCGGAACATCGGCGATATTTTCATCTCGATGGAAAAGGTGGCGGAGCAGGCCGCCTACCTGGGACATTCCGAAGAACGGGAGCTCGGTTTCCTGGCTTTGCACGGGTTCTTACACCTTAACGGGTACGATCACATGAAACCGGAAGACGAAGAAGAAATGTTTGGCTTACAGCGAAAGATTTTGGGGGACTTTGGGCTTGAACGCTAATCAAAACCAAAATAAGTGGAAGAACCACCACTTTATTCAGGCGCTGCGCCACGCCCTTGACGGGGCACGCACAGCGTTTCGGGAAGAGCGGAACCTCCGCTTTCACTGTTGTGCTGCCGTGGGCGTAGTTGTCTGCGGTTTTCTTTTCCAGCTAACGCGTTCGGAGTGGCTGTGGCTGCTTGCGGCGGTTACACTCGTGGTAGTAAGTGAACTATGGAATACCGTTGCGGAGAACCTGGCTGACTTGGCCAGTCACCTGCAGCGGGATGAGCTTGCGAAGAAGGCTAAGGACATTGCGGCGGGAGCAGTGCTGGTGGCAGCGGGGTTTGCGGTGCTTGTGGCGGTGTTTGTCTTTGGCCCGCACATTCTGGCGCTGATGAAATAGCACTGAAAGGAGAAACTGATGCAGGAAAACTTTCATTCGGGGTTTGTTGCCATCTTAGGCCGGCCTAACGTCGGGAAATCCACCTTTTTAAACCGGGTCGTGGGCCAAAAAATTGCAATTATGAGCGATAAGGCGCAAACAACCCGGAATAAAATTCAGGGGATCTATACGACGGATGACGCCCAAATTGTTTTCATTGACACGCCGGGGATTCATAAACCGCACAGTCGGCTGGGGGATTTTATGGTGGACGCCGCGCTTTCCACCCTTAATGAGGTGGACGCGGTGCTCTTCATGGTAAACGCCACCCAAAAACGGGGGCGGGGCGACGACTTCATTATTAACCGCCTCAAACAGGTGCACCAGCCAATTTACCTGGTGGTTAATAAGATTGATAAGGTCCACCCGAACCAGCTGCCGGAGATTGTGGCGGCCTACCAGGATAGCTTGGATTTTGCGGGGGTGTTCCCAATTTCAGCCCTTGAGGGGAATAACTGTCCCCAGCTGGTGGATGAGCTTGTTCACCGGTTACCAGAAGGGCCCCAGTACTATCCGGCCGATCAAATCACCGACCACCCGGAACGGTTTGTAATTAGCGAGTTAATCCGGGAAAAGGTGTTGCAGTTGACGCGGGAAGAGGTGCCGCACTCCGTGGCGGTGGTTACCGAGCGGGTTCAGCGCAAGGACGATGGAAAGGTGCTGGTGCAGGCCACCATCGTTGTCGAGCGGAAGAGCCAGAAGGGCATTATCATCGGCAAGGGCGGCAAGATGCTTAAGCAGATTGGTGTCCGGGCCCGGAAGGACATTGAACGGATGCTGGGTGACCGCGTTTACCTGGAGTTATGGGTGCGGGTGCAGCCTAACTGGAAGGACCGGCAGGTTGACCTGCGGGAACTTGGTTACCGGGCAGAAGATTATAAGTAGTGGAGGGTAGGCATGACCATCTACCGGGCAGTTGAATTTCAAGGTATGGTTGTTTCCAGGCGGGACTACAAGGAACGGGACATGCTGGTAACGATGTATACCGACCGGTTCGGTTACCGGACCTTTTACGTGCGGGGAGCGCATAAGCGGGGCTTTCGGCTCGCCGCAGCGATTCTTCCGTTTACGTGGGGGACGTACGTTGGTAACGTCAATGATGATGGGCTATCGTACATCAATGCGGCCAAAAACCTGCAGCAGTGGGTCGGGTTGTACCAGAATATTATGTTAAACGCCTACGGTACGTACCTCCTTGAGCTGACGCAGCATGCGGTGCGGGGCGATTTAGCCCTTGCCCAGCAGTGGTTTCCCCGGATTCGCCGGGCGTTAGCCATGATTGACGATGGTTTGGACCCGCAGGTGGTAACAAACATTGTTGAAGTGCAGCTGTGGCGGTGCTTTGGAGTGATGCCGCACCTGACTGATTGTGTGGTGTGCCACGAGCAAACGCCACCGTTTGATTTTTCCTTGGAAATGGGAGGATTATTGTGTCGCCGACACTGGTCCCGGGATCCCCAGCGGTTGCGCCTCGATGCCCACACAATATATTTTTTGCGGCAGTTTACGGTACTAAACCTCGAGCGGGTAAACCAGATTGACATCCGCCCGGCAACGAAGCGCAACCTACAACTGGTGATTGACCGCGTCTATGACCACTATGTTGACTTGCAGCTCCGTTCGCGGGAGTTTTTACGCAAGATGATGGTGGCGCCAGACTTGCAGGTGCGGCGAAAAGGCGCAAATTCAGATCAGAAAAAATAGGCTGAGGATTAGACTTCCTCAGCCTGTTTTAGAATGATGAACTACTTCACGGAAAAGCTAGCCGTTGTGTGAACCTGTGCATTAGTTAATCCGGTTTGGTGCTGTTTGTTGTAATCTGCCATCACGTACTTATGGTATTCAGCCATGGTGGTAAACATGTACGGCAACGTCCAAAAGAAGCCAATGCCGTAGGTGATAATGCTTAGAATAAACCATCCGAAGAATGACAACATTAACCCCAACAATTCCCATTTATGGCCGTCCATTACTTTGCGGCTTAGGGTGATTGCTTCCCGAGCCGTCATGGGTGTTCCGTTATCGATGGCATCCTGGATGATGTAGAGGGACTGGGAGTAGGCCAACGTCTTAATCCAGCCGGGAATAAAGAAAAGCAGGAACCAGAGAATATTAAAGACTGTGGATAAAAGCCACGTCTTAAAGGAGCGCCAGCCCCGATGATGGATAAACTGGCTAAAGGTTGCTGCAAAAACGTTGTCTGTTTTTTTACCGTTAACAAGGTCGTAGGTGGCCGCTTGCATTCCTGTCAGGAGGAATAGTTGAACATAAACCAGGGTGAATAAAAAGATTGGGAAAAGGATGAGTATAAAAATGCCTAAAATGGCATAACTGCCGTCGTTAACGGGTTTAAGGATAAGGAGGGTAAGAATCAACGCGACAGTAAATAACATGTAGCCAACAAATACCATGATGTTACTTGCGACACCCAAAAGAAGGACGGTGAGGGCGCCCCAGCCCCAGTTTCCCCGTAACTTCTCCTTGGCCGCAGTTTTTAATTCTTTCCATAACATAAAATTCACTCCCCATATGTACTAAACAAAACCTGTTCCAGGAAGCTCCAGAACAGGTTTTATTATAGTGCATTAAATTTTGTTAGGCGTTAAAACTGTCCGTTTGTTGGCTATCAGTTGATGTCTGCCCCTGCCGCTTTGCGTAATCGTCCATCACGTACTTGTGGTATTCAGCGAGCGTGGTTTGGATGTAAGGAATTACCCATAGGAAACCAATGAAAAGGGTACAGAATGATAAGATTTCCCACCCTAGGAATGAAAGACCAAGTACAAAAAATTCCCATTTGTGACCGTCCATTACCTTCCGACTAAGGGTGATAGCTTCGGTGGCTGGCATTGCTTTCCCCGCATCAGCAGCATCCTGGGCGATGTAAATTGCTTGGGAATAAGCAATCCCCTTAATAATTCCAGGAATAACAAGCAGAAACATCCATAAGGTCTGGAAGATATAACTCAATATCCAAGTACTAAAAATTAGTCCAGCTCGTTGCCCCTTAACCTGACTAAAGGTGGCCATGAAGACGTTGTCTGTTTTCTTACCGTTTACTAGGTCGTACGTTGCGGATAACACCCCTAAACTTAAAAAGACTGCGATAAGACTAACAACTATCTTGACCCGAAAAGCAGGTAGGAATGCGCAGATTACCAAATAAATCAGTGTCACTAACGCACCCCAACCCCAGTTTCCGCGCAACTTTTCCTTGGCAGCGGCCTTTAAATCAGCACGTGTCATCAATCAACAACTCCTTTTATGTAATTTAAACGTTAGTAATCCTATCAAATAAAGTGGGGGGGGGTCAAGGGTCGTACCTGATAAACGTTGACATTGCACCGTTTTTTTACTATTCTAGGCGGTGGAAAAGTTTAGTGACGACGGATGAGGATGAACGGTGTCAGCCGTACAGCGAGCCCCGGAAGTGTGAGGGGGCCGGTGAGCCGTTCGGGGCGCTTCCCGAGCTAAATTAATTAAGTGCTAACGAAGATAGTTCGCTAGAAATAGGGTGGAACCGCGGTGAAAATCGTCCCTATGTGCCTGTAAGGGCTCATGGATGGTTGGGCCGCGGGTTAATTTTTATATGAGGAGGATACAAATGACAGCGAAGTTATCCGTGCAGGATATCATCCTGACACTTCAGCAGTTTTGGGCGGAACAGGGATGCATGCTCATGCAGTCCTACGATACGGAAAAGGGGGCCGGAACGATGAGTCCGTACACGTTTTTACGGGCGATTGGGCCGGAACCATGGAACGTTGCCTACGTGGAACCGTCCCGGCGGCCAGCTGATGGGCGGTATGGTGAAAACCCTAACCGGTTATACCAGCACCACCAGTTCCAGGTGTTAATGAAGCCATCACCGCAAAACATCCAGGAGTTATACCTGCAGAGTTTACAGCGGCTGGGAATTGTGGCAACCGAACATGATATCCGGTTTGTCGAGGATAACTGGGAGAACCCGTCAATGGGCTGTGCCGGGGTTGGCTGGGAAGTCTGGCTGGACGGAATGGAAGTCACCCAGTTTACCTACTTCCAGCAAGTCGGTGGCCTTGAAGTGAATCCCGTGGCCGTTGAAGTGACGTACGGGTTGGAACGGTTGTCGTCATACATTCAGGACGTCAACTCCGTCTTTGACCTTGAGTGGGCGGACGGTGTTTTGTACGGCGACATCTTTAAGGAACCAGAATTTGAACACTCAACGTATTCGTTTGATGAAAGCGATCAGGAAATGTTGCTGCAGCAGTTTGACACCTTTGAGAAGGAAGCAAAGCGGCTTTTAGAGTTAAACCTGGTTCACCCGGCGTATGATTACATCTTAAAGTGCAGCCACACGTTTAACTTATTGGATGCGCGGGGGGCGGTCTCCGTTACCGAACGTGCAGGGTACCTTTCCCGGATCCGGAACATGGCACGGAAGGTCGCGCGGGTCTTTGTTGCCGAACGAAAGAAGCTCGGGTTCCCGCTAATTAAGGACGAGCAGCTCCGGCAGCAGCTCTTAGCAGAGGAGGAGAAATAATGGCACATACGTTTTTACTTGAAATTGGGGTCGAAGAAATGCCGGCCCACGTGGTAACGCCCAGCGTTCACCAGTTAGCCGACCGAATGGCAGCCTTTCTAAAGGAACAACGGCTCGCTTACGACCAGATCGAGCAGTTTTCAACGCCCCGGCGGTTAGCCCTCAAGGTCACTGGATTAGCCGATAAGCAGGACGATATTTCAACCGAAGCGAAGGGCCCGGCTAAAAAAATTGCGCAGGATGAAGACGGAAATTGGACCAAGGCGGCCATTGGGTTCTCCCGCGGTCAGGGAATGACGCCGGATGACATCTTCTTTAAGGAGTTAAAGGGCACTGAGTATGCCTACGTTAAGAAGTTCGTAGCGGGCAAGCCGGCTGATGAGGTTCTCCAGGACATGGCACCGGTTATTACTAAGATGAACTTCCCGACAATGATGCGGTGGGGAACGCAGGACTTTAAGTTTATCCGGCCAATTCGGTGGCTGGTGGCGCTTCTTGATGACGCGGTTGTTCCGCTGACCATTCGCGATATTTCTGCGGGGAAGGAGTCCCAGGGTCACCGGTTCCTTGGTCATCCGGTAACCATCAAGCAGGCGGCAGATTATCCGGAAGTACTTAAGGATGAGTGGGTGATTGCGGATGCAGCGGCCCGGAAGCAGATGATTACAACGCAGATTGATCAGCTCGCCCAGCAGCATGACTGGCAAATCAACGTTGAACCTGGTCTCCTAGAAGAGGTTAATAACCTGGTTGAGTACCCGACCGTTTTTGCGGGGAACTTTGATGAAAAATACCTGCAGGTGCCGGACGCCGTATTGATTACCTCAATGCGGGACCACCAGCGGTTCTTCTACGTGACGGATCATGCCGGCAAACTGTTGCCACACTTTGTCTCCGTGCGGAACGGGAACGCCGAGTACCTGGACAACGTGGTTGCCGGAAACGAAAAGGTGCTGACGGCCCGACTGGAAGATGCCAAGTTCTTCTACGAAGAGGACCAGAAGACCACCATTGCGGACTACGTTGAACAGCTTAAGAAGGTTTCGTTCCACGATAAGATTGGAACCATCTACGAGAAGATGCAGCGGGTCGACAACCTTGCCCAGCAAATCGGGCAGCAGGTTGGTTTAACGGCGGATGAGTTAGCCCACCTGCACCGCGCTGCGCAGATTTACAAGTTTGACCTGGTAACCGGGATGGTCGGTGAGTTTGCTGAGCTTCAGGGAACGATGGGTGAGATTTACGCCCGGCTTCAGGGTGAGGACGAGGCTGTCGCGGTGGCCATGCGTGAAGAATACATGCCAACCAGTGCGGATGGCGCCCTGCCGCAATCCAAGGTTGGGGCGGTCCTGGCCGTTGCTGATAAGCTCGACAGTATTCAGGCCTTCTTTGCTGCGGGGATGCTTCCGAGCGGTTCGAATGACCCGTATGCTCTCCGGCGCCAGGCCCTGGGAATTATCCGGATTATTAAGAACCAGGGGTGGAACCTTGGGGCAACTGCCCTGGAAGGGTTTGTTGATCAGGCTGCTCAGCAGTTGCCAGCACTGTATAAGACGATTCCGGCAACGGAAAATCGTCAGCAGATGACTGCCTTTATGATGGACCGGGTTGCTCAGCTTCTCCACGATACTAAGTACCGCCACGATATTATTGAAACCGTTGTTGCGGGAAAGGACAACGCCTTCCCGGCCATCTTTAAGGCCGCCCAGGTTCTCAGTGACCACAGTGCGGATGCTGACTTTAAGGAAACGATTGAGGCCTTAACCCGGGTTGTTCGGTTGAGCAAGAAGGCCGGAGACTTGGCCGACTTGACGGTTGATCCGGCACTCTTTGAGAATGATTCAGAGCGGCAGTTAAACGATGCGGTGGCGGCAATTAGCGCCGGGTTTGCCAAGCAGGATGTTGCCGGAAAGTACGCTGCTTTGTCGAGCTTGAAGGACGTTATTAGTACGTACTTTGATGCCACGATGATTATGAGTGATAACGAGCAGGTGAAGAATAATCACTTGAAGCAGCTGGTGGCAATTGCGCGGTTAACCCGGACACTTGGAGACCTGACCCAGTTAATTGTGAAGTAGTGGCAGCGTGATTCTAAACAGCTAAGGAGTGGACTTTTAGTCCGCTCCTTTTTATAATAGTAATTACTATAATTGGGTTTAGTAGCGGTATTAGCCCGGAAAGGAGGAACGCGTGGCACGGATACCAACAGCAGTCATTGACCGGATTCGCGACGAGGTCAACATCGTCGACGTTATTAGCAAGTACGTTCAGCTCCGAAAAGAGGGGCAAAACTGGTTTGGCCTCTGTCCGTTCCAGACGGAAAACACCCCGTCGTTTTCGGTGCGGGAGGATAAACAGTTTTACTACTGCTTCTCGTGTGGGCGCTCGGGAAACGTTTTTCGGTTTGTTCAGGAAATTGAGCACTGTTCGTTTGTCGAAGCGGTCATTAAGGTCGCTGATTTCGCCAACATTCCGCTTGATGATCAGGTGCGCAATGCGGCTAGTAGCGGTCAAAGGACGTCCTTGTCAGGGCCCGACCAACGCCTGCGCAAGATGTATGCGGTGGCCGATGACCTCTATCACCATGTGCTGGTGAATACGGCCTTAGGAGAACCGGCCTTGCAGTACGTGCATGAACGGCACCTTGATGATGAAATTATCGAAGAGTTCCATCTTGGGTTTGCCCCGACAGCCAAGCAGGACCTGCTCGTGGAGGTTTTACACGAACAGGGGTTTAAGGATGACGAAATGCGCAAGTCCGGCCTCTTTGTGACTGGCCGGGACGGGAAGTTACGGGACCGGTTCCTTGGCCGGGTGATGTTCCCTCTGCGCAATGAAAACGGCCACGTAATTGCCTTTTCCGGCCGAATTTTGGAGAAAGCGCCCAACACCCCGAAGTACCTCAACTCACCGGAAACACCGCTCTTTAATAAGCGCCGGGTGCTCTTTAACCTGGATAAGGCCCGGGAAGCAATTCGGCAGGGCGGTGGAGTAATCCTGTTTGAAGGGTTTATGGACGTAATTGCTGCTTACCGGGCGGGAGTTAAAAACGGGGTTGCATCGATGGGGACCAGCTTGACAAACGAGCAGGTGGCCGTCCTTCAGCGCCTTACGACAACGATTAACGTGTGTTATGACGGTGATGAAGCGGGACAACGGGCAATTAACCGAGCACTTGGATTAATGCTGCCGGTGAAGGGGCTTCAGCTGGGAGTGATTACGTTACCGGCGGGTTTGGACCCGGATGAGTACCTTCAAAAGTACGGGGCGGAAAAGTTCCAGCAAACGTTGACGACTACCCGTGAAAGTCCGCTGGCGTTCTTCATGCGGTATTACCGGCAAGGACGTAATTTGGCAAACGAAACGGATCAGTTAGCGTATTTGCAGGACGTGTTGCGGGCAATTGCTCAGGTGGACAACCAGATGGAGGTTGACCTGTACCTGGGGCGGCTGTCCAAGGAATTCCACCTTTCTCAGGAACAGCTCGCCTTGCAGTTGGCGGGGATTCGCCAGCAGGCGGGCGTCCAGCGGCAAGAAGAACGCCAAGAAGCACCGCGGGAGTTTGCACAGCAGTACGCCGCAGCCCCCACACAACGGGAGAAGCTTTCGCGGACCGAACGGGCGGAACGGTTGTTACTCCACCGGATGTTTACTGACGATGCGATTCGGGAGCGGATTTTTGCGGATGACACGTTTACGTTTCCGCACGAGGTCTACGAAGAAATCTACGTTCATTTTCAGGGGTATTTCCAGGATCGTAAGGAGTTTAACGTTGCTGATTTTCTCACGTTGGTGGCTGATCAGCGGCTTGCCCGGGTAATTAATGCGATCGAAATGGCGCATTACCCGGAGCCAGCACCGGACGGGGAAGTTGCTGACTGCCTGGCGGTTATCAAACATGACTACCCGATAAAGGAAAAAGTTGATAAAATAAAACAGGAGATTGCTGATGCCAAGCGGGCGAATGACCAGGACAGGATTGTGATGCTTCTTACGTCGCTGGTTAAGCTTCGGCAGCAGGAACAAGATGAATAGGGAGGCTGTAAACTGTGGCAAAGGAGAAGAAGGACCAATTTGACAAGGTAGCCTACGAAAAGGCGATCCGGAAACTTGTCCAGAAGTATAAGAAGAGCAAGCAGATTACTTATAACCAGCTAACCGATGAACTGGCAACGCCGTTTCACCTGAATGCCACCCAGATGGATAACCTCATCATTAAGGTGGAGGACGAGGGAATTTCCGTGGTTGATGAAAACGGGAACCCAAGTGAACAAAGCTTAAAGGCCGCAAATAGTGAAGCCGAGAAGGCCCGGAAGGACAAGAATGTTTCCGCCCCGTCAGGAGTTAAGATTAATGACCCGGTGCGGATGTACTTGAAGGAAATCGGCCGCGTTGACCTCCTGACAGCGGATGAGGAAAAGGAATTGGCCCTCAAGATTGAAATGGGGGACGAAGAATCCAAGCAACTGTTAGCCGAAGCCAACTTGCGGCTGGTGGTGTCAATTGCTAAGCGGTACGTTGGCCGGGGCATGTCTTTCCTTGATTTGATCCAGGAAGGGAACATGGGCCTGATGAAGGCCGTTGAAAAGTTTGATTACCGGAAGGGATTCAAGTTTTCAACGTACGCCACCTGGTGGATTCGGCAGGCCATCACGCGGGCGATTGCTGACCAGGCCCGGACGATTCGGATTCCGGTTCACATGGTGGAAACAATCAACAAGTTAATCCGGATTCAGCGGCAGATGCTCCAGGATCTCGGGCGGGAACCAATGCCGGAAGAAATTGGGTTTGAAATGGATATGCCGACCGAAAAGGTGCGGGAAATCCTGAAGATTGCCCAGGAGCCGGTGTCACTGGAAACCCCAATTGGGGAAGAGGATGATTCCCATCTTGGTGATTTCATTGAAGACCAGGACGCAACGAGCCCAGCGGAGCACGCTGCGTATGAGCTTTTAAAGGAACAGTTGGAGAATGTTTTGGACACCCTGACTGACCGGGAGGAAAACGTTTTGCGGCTGCGGTTTGGACTGGATGATGGCCGGACCCGGACCCTAGAAGAGGTTGGAAAGGCCTTTGGTGTGACGCGGGAGCGGATTCGGCAGATTGAAGCAAAGGCGCTCCGGAAGCTGCGGCACCCATCACGGTCAAAGCAGTTACGGGATTTCTTGGACTAGTTGGAACTAAGAATAAGATATCATGGTGAGGCTGAGACGGATGTCCCAGCCTCATTCTTAAGGAGGATGTTAACGTGGATGCACGGCACTTATCAAAGCGCTTAGCAACGGCCGCTGAGTTTGTTCCCGTAGGAGCGCGGTTAGCCGACATTGGTTCGGATCATGCATACTTACCGGCGTTTTTGGCACTTCGGGGTCGGATCGAGTACGCCGTTGCGGGGGAAGTCGTTCGCGGACCGTACCAGAACGCCTGCCGGGAGATTACGCGGGAAGGATTACAGGAAATCATTGTTCCCCGGTTGGCGGACGGCTTAGCAGCAATTAATGCGGATGACCGGATTGATACGGTAACGATTTGTGGAATGGGGGGGCCGTTAATCCGGGATATTCTATCCGCGGGAGCCCCCCAACTGCTGCACCATCCCCGGTTAATTTTACAGCCCAACGTGGGGGAGGATAATGTTCGGCGGTGGTGCGTTCATCACGGTTATGGGATTGTTGCCGAACGAATTGTTAGGGAAGACCGCCATACCTATGAGATAATTGTGGCGGATTACGATCAGGGAATCCGGCAGCTTAGTCCGGAGGAAGAACTATTTGGCCCGTTCTTGATGCGGGAGCACGCCGCAGCCTTTGTGGATAAGTGGACTCGCGAGCGCACCAAGCGGGAGCGGATTTTGCACCAGGTGCAGCAAGCGCAAACTCCCGCTGAAGCCCGGATTTCCCAGCTCCAATCCCAAATTAAAATGATTACGGAGGTTGTGCCAGATGGTAACGGTAAGTGATGTTGTTGCTCCAATGGAACGGTATGCACCGGCGTGGTTAGCGGAATCGTGGGATCACGTCGGCCTGCAGTTGGGGGATAACCGGCAGGAAGTGCATAGGATGATGGTGACGTTGGATGTGCGGCCGGAAACCGTGGCCGAGGCCGTTGATGCCGGGGTGGACTTGATTTATGCGCACCACCCGGCAATGTTTCATGCGGTGAAGACCTTTGACCTTTCCGTGCCCCAAAACCAGATGTACGCGACCATCCTGCAGCACGGGATTACCGTGTACGCCGCCCATACAAACCTGGATAGTACGGCCAACGGGATGAATGATTGGTTGTGTGCTCAGCTGGGGTTAAAGGACGTCGCCGTGCTTATTCAGCCGGATGCTTCCCAGCAAGCGCACATCAAGGCAGAGCACCGGACCGGATTGTACGGGCTCGGGCGGCTAGGAACGTTACCCCGCCCGTTGACGGCCCGGGAATTTGCGGATTACTGTGAGGAACACCTGAACGTTCCTGGATTACGGTTGATTACCCCTGACCATGACAAGATGATTTCCCGGGTAGCGGTCCTCGGCGGGAGTGGTGCTGGTTTTTATCAGGACGCGCTTGCGCAGGGGGCGGATGCCTACGTGACGGGGGATGTTGGCTATCATACCGCGCATGACATGGTGGCGGCCGGACTAACGGTGGTTGATCCAGGACACCACATTGAGGTCGTCAGTGCTACGCATATGCGGCAACTCTTTGAGAAGTGGAACCAAGAAAATGAGTGGCACATCGACGTTATTCAGTCTAAAATTAACACTGAACCATTTGAGTTTATTAAGTAGGATTTTTAATGAGGTGATTAATTCATGGCAAAGTATGAACAACTCGTTCCCCGTTTTTTAAAGTACGTTAAGACGGAAACACGGTCTGACGAGAACTCAACGACAATTCCGTCAACGCAGACCCAGGTGGAATTTGCCAAGGAGCTGGCGACGGAGTTAAAGGAAATCGGCCTTGATAACGTGCGGATTTCCAAGAAGAGCGGTTATGTTTTCGCCACCCTTCCAAGCAACATTGACAAACCAGTGAAGAAGGTTGGGTTTATTTCCCATATGGATACGGCGGACTTTAACGCCCATAACGTCAACCCGCAAATCTGGGAAAACTACGACGGCGAATCCGATATTAAGTTGGACGAGGAGGGGAAGTATGTGCTGTCCCCGAAGGATTTCCCGAACTTAAAGAACTACAAGGGACAAACGTTGATTACCACTGACGGTTCGACGCTCTTAGGGGCGGACGATAAGACCGGGGTAGCGGAAATTATGACGGCCATGGATTACCTGGTTCACCACCCAGAAATCAAGCATGGTGAAATTGAAGTGGGAATCGGTCCGGACGAAGAAATTGGAACCGGGGCTGACAACTTTGACGTGGATGATTTTGGCGCCGACATTGCTTACACCGTTGACGGCGGCCCGTTAGGAGAGCTTGAATACGAAACGTTCAACGCCGCCCAGGCGAAGATTACGTTTGTGGGGAAGGACGTTCACCCGGCAACCGCAAAGGGCGTAATGATCAACGCCATTAAGTTAGCCGAAGAATTTGACGTTCAGCTGCCAGCCCACGAAGTTCCCGCCGAAACGGAGGGCCGCGAAGGCTTCTACCACGTGCTATCAATGAACGGCACGGTCGACCACGCCGAGATGACCTACATTATCCGGGATCACGACCGGCAGAAGTTTGAAGAACGGAAGCAGCTGGTCAAGGATATTGCTGCTAAGATGAACGCTAACTACGATGAGCCGCGGGTAATCGTTGACATGAAGGACCAGTACTACAACATGCGGGAGGTCATCGAAAAGGACATGACCGTCGTTGACATTGCCAAGCAGGCCATGGAAAACCTCGACATTACGCCTGACATTTACCCGGTGCGGGGAGGAACGGACGGTTCGAAGATTTCCTTCATGGGGATTCCCACGCCCAACCTGTTTGCCGGGGCGGAGAACATGCACGCCCGGTATGAATTTACGTCCGTTGAAGTGATGGAAAAGGCGACGGACGTGATTTTGGAGATTGTGCGGTTAGTTGCGGGTGAGTAGCTGAATCGTAACATAAAAGTAATTTTCCGTTAGCAGAGCTAGTCCGCAAGTGGATTGGGCTCTGCTTTTTCTTCCCGGACGTTCCGGGAAGGTATGCTAGAATAACAGCAGGTTAGAAAGGGAGATGCAGATGGAAGTCCACAACGTTGAACTAACAATCAGTGCTGTGCGGCCGGAACAGTATCCGCAGGGAAACCTGCCAGAAATTGCGTTGGCAGGCCGGTCAAACGTCGGGAAATCGTCCCTGATTAATACGCTAATCAACCGCAAAAAGCTTGCCCGCACGTCAAGTCAGCCGGGAAAGACACAGACGTTAAACTTCTATAATGTTGAGCATCAGCTTAATTTTGTGGATGTTCCGGGTTATGGGTATGCCCGGGCTTCCAAGCAAGACCGCGAAAAGTGGGGTGCCATGATTGAGGAGTACTTTGCCCAGCGCCAGCAGCTGGCGGGCGTGATTTCCCTGGTGGATTCCCGGCATGCACCAACGGAACTAGACCAGCAGATGATTGATTTCATTCACTATTACCAGTTCCCGTTACTGGTGGTCGGTACAAAGATTGATAAGATTCCACGTAGCCGGCGGAATCAGAGTGAGAGCGTGGTTCGGAAGACGTTGCAGTTGACGGCGAATGATCAACTAGTGCTGTTCTCGGCGGTGGATCGAACCGGGAAGGACGATGTTTGGCGCTGGATTGAACAGCAGTGTAACCTAACAACAAACGGAGGAAAATAAAATGGACTTTGATGATTACCAAAAAGCGGCGAACCGGACACTGTACGGGAACGAGCGGGTGTTGACCAACTGTGCGCTGGGGTTGGCCGGAGAAAGCGGGCAGTTAATTGAGCTGATCAAGGAGTATACCTTCCACGGTGATGAGCTTGACCGCGACCGCTTAATTGATGAGATGGGGGACGTTTTGTGGTACCTCTCCCAGATTGCTGAGTGGGC
>DHKFI23502__coassemble_842_pt1 | contig 21775 bp, 17 predicted proteins | sample DHKFI23502__metabat2_high_PE_024 | metagenome-assembled genome bin DHKFI23502 | reverse complement strand
TTCAGCTACGACCTGTTTGAGGAGACGTACGAGCAGGCCCACAAGTAAAAGGTTCATAACTAATAATCATTTCGACGAAACCGCTGGCAGGGATGCCAGCGGTTTTTTGTGGTGTATTCTTCAATTACTGAAACGAGGGCCTTTTCCGGGATTCATCCGGCTGTAAGTTAGCAAGTCGTGATATTCGTGCATTATTAACCCTCCCTTTGGCTGTTTTTGTGTTAATTATGCTGATTTTGGCTATTTTTGTCAAAAACAAAGAAGAAAATGGTCGAATTGGAGATAAAAAACACGATTTTCGCCTAAATTGGCATAATTGATTGTGGGGTTTTATACCAAACTAATCGTAAAGCAGGATATTACTTGGATAATAACGATATATTGGATTAAAATATGATATATCATACAAGAACAACGAGGTGACTTTAATGAATGCGACAGTTCGGGCGCTTTTAAATGAAAACCAGTTGACGCTTGCGCAAGTTGCTGCCAAGACAAAGATTAGTGTCAGCACGTTAAGCGCGGCGTTCAAACGGCCCGTTGATACGTGGTCGGTCCGGGTTTTGCGGGGGTTGGCTGACGCATTAATGATTGATACGGATACACTGTTAAATAAGATTGCTCCGCGGAAGTTTGAATTGAAGGTTGATCGTGAGGCGCAAACGATTCAGGGGGTTCCAATCCCAGCTGAGTATTTTCATGACGTGTACGCAGCGGTCCGGTTTAACGTGATGGAAGGATGGCAGCCAACGGCGGACGATATTCGCCGGGTAACGGATCGGGTGGTCCATCCGGATGCACTTGTTGACGAGGAGATTACAAACGCATGGAAGCAGACGGATTAACGCGGCGGTTTGTGGATGCTAACGGGGTACTGCTTAACAAACTAGGAATTCATGACGAGGCTCAGCTGGCGCGTCGTGAATACGAGGAAGCGGCCATTATTGGCGCCAGGATTCTTCATCGTCCCCTTCCAATTAACGGGTTTAGTGACCTACAAGCGATTCACCGGGCACTCTTTGGGTGGTTGTATGATTGGGCGGGCGAAGTCCGTGATTATGACCTTACGAAGGGGACGACGACGTTTTTACCAGTTGAGTTTATTTCCCGGGGAATTGCCACGGTTAACCAGCAGATTACCGCAATTAATCAGGCACCAGTACCGCCGATTGAGCAATACGCTCAGCTACTGGATAGTGCAAACTTTCTGCATCCGTTTCATGAAGGGGACGGCCGGGCCACTAAAATATTAATTCAAAAGCTTGCCAAGAATAAGCGGCAAATTATTGATTATGATCCTAATGATGACGCGCTCGTTGATGCGTTGGTTTCTTCGGATATTCCGCGGATTAGCGCATTAATGTGGTTCGAGTAAATTAAGGGGTTCTTTGGCGGAGAGCATTGCCTTTTAATGAGAAAAGAATTAAAATACACTTAATCAAACAAAGGAAGAGGCGGATCAGATGACAAAGGATATTACACTAGAGGACCTTCACCGGTTCCAACAGGATTTTGACCAGCGACCGGATGCGGCTGTTGTCGCGCGCGCGGTTCAAAAGAACGGCGTGATTAGCACAAGTGAAAACTACGCGGCCAAGCGGCACCTGGACCCCACGTTTTCCGTTGAAGTAGAAACGGGGAAGGTTGCCAACCAGAAGAAGAGCGGGCGTTGTTGGTTATTCGCAACTTTAAACACACTTCGGCACAAGTTTGCCGAGAAGTACAAGATGAAGGACTTCCAGTTTTCACAGAACTACCTGTCGTTCTATGACCGGCTGGAAAAAAGTAACAAGTTTTACGAGGACGTTCTCGCAACTGCTGACTTGCCGCTTGACAGCCGGGAAGTGCAGTTCCTGTTAAAGTGGGGCAACGGTGATGGCGGCCAGTGGGCAAACGGACCGGCATTAATTGAAAAGTACGGTTTAGTACCACAGTACGTGATGCCAGAAACCCTGACGAGTGATAAGACGGCTGAGCTTAACCCGACGTTGAACCTAAAACTCCGGAAGGATGCCATGACGCTGCGGAACCTTGCAGCTGACGGGGCTGACGCAGCAAAGTTACGTGAAACGAAGATGCACTTCCTGAACGAGATCTATCGGATTCTCGTTGACGTCTTCGGTCAGCCGCCGGTAGAGTTTGACTTTGAATACCGGGACGATGAGCACAACTACCACATCGACCGCAACTTAACGCCGCAGTCGTTTTACCAGAAGTACGTGGACTGGAACTTTGATGACTACGTATGCCTGACGGATGCCCCGGACCACGAGCAGGGGAAACTGTTTGGCTTGCCGAGTCAGGACTACATCTTTAACGGCAAGAAGATTGAGTTCCTAACGGTTGGTACGCAGGCGTTAAAGGACGCCACGATTAAGCAGTTGCAAGCGGGCGAGACGGCCTGGTTGGGGTGCGACGTGCTTAACAAGATTGACCGGCAAAAGGGGATCCTGGATCCGGACTACTTCAAGGAAGACGAGTTATTTGGGATTGATCTGGAAATGAGTAAGGCGGACCGGCTCGCTTCCGGTGAAGGAACGTGTTCCCACGCCATGACGTTCACTGGGGTTGACCTGGTGGACGGTCAGCCAACAAAGTGGAAGGTTGAAAACAGTTGGGGCGAAAAGGTCGGCAAGGACGGCTACTTCATTATGACCGATGAGTGGTTTGACAAGTACATGTACGAGGTCATTATTAACAAGAAGTACCTGACGGAAGAACAACGCAAGCTGCTTGACCAGCAGCGGGTTGACCTTAAACCGTGGGATTCATTGGCATAGTTTTATCCGTTAACTTGAGGGTGGGGCGTTCGCCTCATCCTTTTTGTTATTTCCCGGGAAATTTGCCGTTTTGTAATACGAAATTAATGGTCGTGCGGGAGAATAAAGTGTATGATGAACCGTATTAGGTAGAAAAATCAATGAGGTGGCAAAAATGACGAAACACCGCAAGGGAATCCTGGTGGGGGCGCTAATCACCATCGGGGTTGTATACGGCGATATCGGAACATCTCCGCTGTACGTAATGAATGCGTTAATCGGAAACGCAGGGGGCATGAAGTACCTGACCCCTGATTACGTAATCGGATGCTTATCACTAATTTTCTGGACGTTAATGCTGATTACGACAATCAAGTACGTGCTGGTTGCTCTCCGGGCTGATAACAACGGTGAAGGGGGCATCTTTGCCCTGTACGCCCTTGTCAAAAATAAGGCGAAATGGTTGATTCTCCCGGCGTTGATTGGGGGAGCGGCCCTCCTAGCTGACGGGACACTGACTCCAGCCGTGACGGTTACCAGTGCGATTGAGGGGTTAAAGGGCGTGGCGTTCCACCACACGGTTCCTGTGCACGACCAGAACGACGTGGTGATTATCACGCTCACAATTCTGTTGGTCCTGTTTTTGATCCAGCGCTTTGGAACGAGCTTCATTGGCCGGGCGTTCGGCCCAATTATGCTGGTCTGGTTCGGTTTCTTGGCGGTCTTTGGGATTTACAACATGCACGGTAACCTGGGAATCCTCAAGGCACTTTCACCAGTCTATGGACTGCGGGTGCTGTTTTCGCCGGTGAATAAGGACGGGCTCTTCATTCTGGGGAGTATCTTCCTGGCAACGACCGGGGCGGAGGCCCTGTACTCTGACATGGGTCACGTTGGTCGGCGGAACATCTACATCACCTGGCCGTTTGTTTTCCTGGCGTTAATCCTAAACTATTTTGGCCAGGGAGCTTACCTGATCCAGCACATGAGTGAATTCCACCACATGTCCGGGGCAATTAATCCGTTTTACACGATGCTTCCGGGGAAGTTTTACATGTTTGGGGTCATTATTGCGACGCTGGCCGCCATCATTGCTTCCCAGGCATTAATCACCGGGTCGTTCACCCTCGTAGAAGAGGCGGAAGGGCTCAAGCTGCTGCCACGGATGTTTGTTGAACACCCAAGCATGTCCCGGGGGCAAATCTACATTAAGGACATCAACTGGCTGTTGTGTATCATCACCTGCTCGGTTCTGCTGTTCTTCCGGACGTCGGAGCACATGGAGGCGGCATACGGATTGGCCATTACGGTCACGATGCTGATGACGACTGTGCTGCTGTTTAACTACCTCGAAGGTACGATTAAAAAGGGCGGGGCGGTTCTCTTCTGCGGCCTCTACGTTGTGATTGAAACGATGTTCTTCATCGCAAGTATGAGTAAGTTCATTCATGGTGGGTACGTCACCCTGTTCATCATGGGGATGATTATCTTCGTCATGGTCATCTGGTACTATGGCAACCAGGTCCGCAAACCGATCCGGAACGTGTCGCAGAAGGTTTCACTCAAGGATTACCTTGGTCAGCTGGTTAAGTTGGCAAACGATAATTCGGTTCAGCGGTACACGGATAACCTTGTGATGATTTCGCGGGTGAAGAACGACTACTCGATTGACCGGGAGACGCTTTATTCGATTCTGGATAAGCACCCGAAGCGGGCCCGGGTGTACTGGTTTGTGACGGTTAACCAAACGGATAAGCCGTTTACTAACTACTACACCGTCGACATGATGGGGACGCGGAATGTGGTTAATCTCCAGCTGTACGTTGGGTTTAAGATGCGACCACGGGTGAACCTCTACATCCGGAAGGTTATTCATGATCTGATGGATAAGGGCATGATTGACGAACAGCCGCAGACTTACACGACCACGCCAGGCCGGCGGGTCGGGGACTTCTGCTTTATCCTGATTCGGGAGCTGTTACCGGCAAATGTTATGATTCCAAACTGGAAACGGTTCTTGATTTCGGCGCGGATTTTCCTGCAAAACCACCTCACCAACCCGGTGCAGTGGTTTGGCCTGGAGTTTAGTGATGTCCGGGTTGAAAAGGTGCCGCTCTTCTTGAAACAGCGGCGGGATACCACCATTCACCTGCGCGAAGTTAAGAACACGGCTGAAAAGTAAATAAGTGGTTATTTGTTCCACCGGTAGTAATTTGTGGTATACTATCGGTGGAATATTTAGTTAACGTTTACCTGACGTTTACTTAATAAAGGAGGAGTCGTCATGGCGATTATGGTATTAGGGGGAGCCGGCTACATCGGTTCTCACATGGTTGATTGGTTACTGGATTACGGCGAGGAGCCGGTAGTGGTTGATAACCTGGTAACGGGTCACCGGGCTGCCGTTAACCCGAAGGCAAAGTTTTACGAAGGCGACGTGGCCGATAAGGACTTTATGCGGCGCGTCTTCAAGGAAAACCCGGACGTGGATGCTGTTATCCACTTTGCCGCTTATTCACTGGTTGGTGAATCAATGGGCAAGCCGTTAAAGTACTTCGACAACAACGTTACTGGCTTGATTAAGTTGCTCGAAGTGATGAAGGAAGTCGGCGTTAAGCGGCTCGTCTTCTCATCATCCGCCGCAACCTACGGAATTCCGGATCACATGCCAATTAAGGAAACGGATCCGCAAAATCCGATTAACCCGTACGGTGAAAGTAAGCTGATCATGGAAAAGATCATGAAGTGGGCCGATGAAGCGTACGGCATTAAGTACGTTGCTTTGCGGTACTTCAACGTGGCCGGGGCTAAGCCGGATGGTTCAATCGGGGAAGACCACAACCCTGAGACCCACCTGATGCCAATCATTCTGCAGGTGGCTGAAGGAAAGCGCGACAAGCTGCAGGTTTACGGGGACGATTACGACACGCCGGATGGCACGAACATCCGGGACTACGTTCACCCGTTTGACTTGGCCGCAGCGCATATGCTGGCTGTTAAGTACCTGCGGGAAGGCCACGACTCCGACGCCTTTAACCTGGGCTCAGCTACCGGTTTCTCTAACTTAGAGATGCTGAAGGCGGCCCGTGAGGTAACGGGGAAGGAAATCCCAGCTGAAATTGCCGGTCGGCGGGGCGGTGACCCAGATTCACTGGTTGCTGCTTCGGACAAGGCCCGTAAGATTCTTGACTGGAAACCAGAATATGACGATGTCCACAAGATCATTGAAACGGCATGGGCATGGCACTCAACGCATCCGAATGGCTACGATGACCAGAAGTAGGGTTGCATGATAGGAAAGTAATAGGAACGGTCGCTAGGAGACTAGCGGCCGTTTTTGTGTTACAACTCAAATGCAATTCAAATTATGCAAAAAATGCAAAAACAAAATGAGATGCAAAAAATGCAAAATGGCAAAAAATGCAAAAACAAATTATAATAGGTGATAGATGGAGGTGAGCGAGATGAAAGAGCGGTCGCCATTTAACCCTAATTTTGGGAAGGTTCCGCAGTTGTTTTTGGACCGGGAACGCATAATTTCGGATTACGTCGATGAACTAACCAATGCTGGTACTGAAATCGACACCCCATACCAAACAACGATGATTTGTGGTGTCCGGGGATCGGGCAAGACGTCCGTTTTAACCGGGATTATTGATCAAATTGAGCAGCACAGTGATTGGGTTGTCGTGGACCTGTTAAACAATCAGTTGATTATTGATAACCTAATCGAAAACTTGCAGATGCAGCCGGAGTTAAGATTAAAGAGCTTTTTCAGCAAGGTTGACAAGATTAAGACAAGGCATTTTGATTTTAAACTAGTCGCCGGAAATGCCACGCAAATTGGGCTATTGATGGAAATATTTAAGCAGCTGAAGGCGCACCATAAAAAGGTGTTGATTGCGATTGATGAAGTCTCGTCAACCCCACAAATTCGGGACTTAGCAATGATCTACCAGCAACTTATCCGGCAACGCTTTGGGGTTGCGCTGGTGATGACCGGTCTACCGGAAAATATTTCTGAGTTGCAGCATAACAAAGTGCTGACGTTTTTGCTCCGGAGTAATCAGTTGGAACTGCCGTTTTTACACGGGAAATCAATTGAGCAGGCATTTCGGACAAATTTCGCGCAGGGTGGACGGCGCATTTCTGATGAAATAGCTACCCGGTTAACACTGATGACGCGCGGATATGCCTATGCTTTTCAATTATTAGGATACCTAGTTTGGAAAAGTACGGCACCAGGGGATGAGATTAGTGCTGATGTAGTCAACCAGGTGGTTAATGAATATCAGGATACGTTGGCAAAAAAAGCATACGCACTGGTTTATCAGCAACTAACTGCGGGTGACAAAGAATTTTTGCGCGCAATGGCCATGAGTGAAAGCGAAGACGGACAGGTTAAAATGGCGGCGATTGCACGGCAAACTGGGAAGCCGTCTAATTACTGGTCAACGTACCGGAAACGGCTGATAAAGCAACAGATTATTAAGGATGAGGCATACGCCTACGTAGCGTTTAAGCTACCTTACTTTAAGGACTTTGTTTTGGAAGAACAGAGGATTGCGAAATATGATTTCTAAAGGCATATATTAAAAGAACCCGACCGCATACAAAGCGATCGGGTTCTTTTTGAATATTCGCGTTATTAGTTACTTATGAGCCCAGCGTTCCCGAAGAAGCGGTACAATCTGCTTTGGCTGCCGGTCACGCGTGAAGACACCCTTCTTGTTGCCATCAACCCGAATAAGTGTTGGTGCGGTAGCAAAATCGGCAATGTTCCAGAGGTGTTCGCCAATAAAGTACGGGCATTCATCGAAGACCGCAAAGTTGGCTTTGTAGTAGTCAACCTGGTACTCCTCAGAATACGGATCATGGTAACGGGAGTGCAATCCAGGCTGGGTATCCGCACCAAACTCGGTAAACATGATGGGCTTGTCAGGGAAGCGCTTGTGCCAGGCGGCTAAGTCGGCCCGCAGCGCCTTCTTTGCTGCTTCTAAATCGTTGTATTGGAGGTACCAGCCGTAGTACCGATTGAGGCACAGTAAGTCAACGAGCGGGGCAACCTCGTCCTTTTCTGGGGTGGAGGAAAGGATGTTGGCGGAAACCCGCGGCCGGTGTTCCCAGTCAAGCTTGTGGGCAAGTTCGAAGAGGGGCTTGAAGTATTTGCCGGCGCCTTTCTCACTTGAAGCTGGTTCGTTGGCAATCGACCACATGATAACGGACGGATGGTTCTGATCGCGCGCGATAGTCTCCCGGAGGACCTGTTCGTGGGCCTGGCTCGTCTTCATTACTTCCCACGTGTTTGTCTGGGAAGATGATGTGTCGTCATTAGTGAAATTGCTGCTGACATCGACATTCATGTTTGCGTATAACCCCACTGCGGGAACTTCGTCAATGACGATGAAGCCGTCCCGGTCAGCAAGCCGCATTTCCTCCTCAGAATACGGGTAATGAGATGTCCGGAAGGAGTTGGCGTTTAAGTCCTTCATCAGGTTGTGGTCTAGGTTGGAGACGGCCATGTTCTGTCCCTTTCCAAGAACCGGGAAATCTTCGTGACGCCCGAAGCCCTTCAGGTAAACGGGTTTGTCGTTAATAAGAAGCTGGCAGTCCTTAACCTGAATGGTCCGAATGCCGAACGGCTCAGTATAGTCATCGAGAAGCTGACCGTCGTTATCGAATAACTCTACGGTGAGGTTGTACAGGTAAGCGTTCCGGACGTTCCAGCGGTGGGTCTTATTAATTGTCAGGGGCCCTCCCAGTTGATTTGCCGTGGCAACGACCTGATTGTCTTCATCGGTAATGGTAACCTTTGCGCGGGCGTAGTCCCCCCTTACCGTGATATCCGGGGTAACGGTGGTTGTTTCGCCGGTAACAGTATACTTAACGGTAATTTTTTCGGTGTACGTTGTCGCGGTAGAGTACAGCTTAACCGGCCGGTGAATTCCCGCGTAATTGTAGAAGTCGAAGTTTGGCTCGACAACGTCCCGCCCGTCAACCTGTGAGTGGTTCCCGACAGGAAGGGTGGTGTAATCGAGAATGTTGCTTAACCGCACTTTGAGGTCGTTTTTTCCGGCATGGACGTAGTCGTTAATGACAAACTCAAAGGGCGTAAAGCCGCCGGTATGCTGCCCCACTTCCTGACCGTTGATGTAAACCGTTGCGCTATGGGTAGCCGAGCCAAACCGTAAAACAAGGCGCCGTTTCAGCAGGACTGCGGGGACGGAAAGGATTGTTTCGTACCAAAAGTAGCCGGCATGGTCCCGAATGGCGTCATCTACCACCTGATCGTTGAACGATCCGGGGACGGCCATCGTAATCGGTGCGGGAAGTGGTTCCGTTGCCGAGAGCGGATGACCGGGTTGTTCAATTTGAAAGTTCCAAATACCGCTGAGGTCGCTCAGCGTTCGGGTTGTTGTTTGTTCTGGAAAAAGCATAGAATCAACTCCTTAAAGATCATGGCAATCCAAGTACATCTCAATTATACATATTTTCACAATCATTATAGTAAAGCGCTTACTTATACTTAAATAATAAGAAGTTATGATAGGTGCTCGGCGGCGTCTTGAAGAGCATTAATTACGGGCTTTAGTCGTTTTGTGTCGTTCTTTTTCCAACAAAGGAAGATTCTGACGCATGATTCGAGGTCGTTAACGTGCTTGAAGACTAGCTTATTGGCATATTTTTGCGTGTTCATGTATTCGGGGATCAGGGTAACGCCTGAATTGGTTAAAACGGCAAAGAGGACGGAAGTGTAGTCGCTCCCTGTGTGAATGATGTTTTGCGAACCGATTGACATTGCGATTTCGTGTTGCTGTTTTCCAAATTCATTTGCGATCGTCAGGATGTACTGGTGGTGGAGATCGGTCTTCTTAATTACCTTTTGGCGGGAGAGCGGATTGTGTTTGTTGATGGCTAGGACAAGGTCACCCTGGTAAAGTTCCTGCTTGCAAACGGATGGCGGGAAAACACTTGCTTCTTCTTCGGTGGTAGTGATCAGATCAACCTTATTGTTGAACAGCAAATCAACCGCTGTAAGTGATGCGGCGGATACAAAGTTAACGGGGACGTCAATCATATCAAGCTCGCTGTGAAGCAGGAGCTGGGAAAGTAAGTCCCCCTTTGCGCGCTGGGAATACCCCAATTTAATCGCATTGGTATTAACGTCGCGAACATTACTTAACGCTTCGTGATACGAATTGAGGATTTGGGTGGCATCGTGGTAGAAAACGGTGGCTGCGTGGGTGGGAGCAATGGGCTTTTTGGAGCGATCAAATAACTTAACGTCAAGCTCATCTTCAAGTTTGAGGATCTGCTGACTAATTGCCGTTTGGGAAACAAAGTTGATTTTAGCGGCCCGTGAAAAACTCTTGTTCTCATAGGTGTCGATGAAATATTTGAGTGTATTGAAATCCATAATGGCCTCCTGTAAATATAAGGATTACTTATGACTATACCATAAATCCTTGTTTTATTTTTCACAAGCAATTAACTACAATAAAAGTGGAATCGATTTCATTAGGTATAAGGCCTCTCAAGCAGAAATAGGAAAGTAGATGATTGCTGTGAGTAATGAAAATACAACAGCTCCAGTTACCCTCCGGGAAAAGATTTTTTACGGATTTGGTGATTTTGGGAACGGAATGACCTTTCAGTTTGCGCAACTGTACTTACTGAAATATTACACCGATGTGGTTGGAATCCCAGGATACTGGGCAGGACTGATTTTCTTAATTATGAAGTTTGCGGATGCATTCATCGATGTTTCGGTTGGGACGTGGGTCGACAGCCGGAAAAAGATCGGTAAGCGGGGAAAGTTTCGGCCGTTCATTTTATACGGTGCCTTTTTCTTAGCAGTTGCAGCGTCGTTTTGTTTTGCAGTTCCGCATTTTAACCTAGCCGGGAAAGTTGTTTATGCATTTGTAACGTATGCGGTAATGAACGTTTTGTACTCAATCGTTAATATCCCGTATGGTTCGCTGGCAACGGCGATGACACATGATAGTAAGATTCGGGCCAACTTGTCAGTTTCACGGAGTATTGGCGCGCAATTAGCCGGAATTGTTACCGGGTTTGCGGTTCCCGTAATTAGTTTTACTGGGAACGGTGTTCCGGCACGGGGTTACTTATTCGCTGCGATTATTTTCGCCGCAATTGGCTGCATTTCACAGTGGTTATGCTACCGGTTCACGAAGGAAAACTGCGAGGTTAAGGTTCAAAAGAATAGTACTAAGGCAATCTTAACAACCGTAAAGAGTTTATGTACTTCTAAGCCATTTATTGCAATTGTTCTGTTTACGCTCTTTGCGATTGGTGCCATGTTCCTTCAAATGGGAATGCAACTGTACTTCTACCAGTACGTCATGGGTAACGAAGGAATGATGAGTAACGTCACAATCCTAAATGCCTGCGTAATGTTCCCGACGATGTTTGCATGCGGGGCACTGGTTAAGAAAGTTGATAAGAAAAAAATTGCGGTTGTTGGTGCGCTGGTTGCTGGATTAATGAACGTAGTAGGTTTCTTTGTAATGACCCATACGCACAGCCACGTTCTTTTCTATGTCATCTTCGGTTTAGCGCAGATGGGCTTAACTGCGGTTAACTCAGTGGCTTTTGCGTTTGAAGCGGACGTCGTTGAGTACGAAGAGTTGCGGACGGGGGTTCGTTCAGAGGGAATCATCTATTCGGCATACAGCTTTGTACGGAAGGTAGTTCAGGCGATTGGTGGATTTGTTCCAGGTTTTGCGCTTTCACTAATGGGATACGTTGCTAACCAAGTACAGACAATTCACGTACAGCACTCGATCGTTCTTGTTTTCATGTTAATTCCGGGGATTGCCGAGATTTTAGCAGGAATTATTTTCCATCTCTTCTATGGATTAACAGATAAGAAGCACGATGAAATCGTTGAACAGTTAAAGAAAAACGATAACTAGGAGGTAGTGTTATGAGCGTTGATTTAACAGCAAAACCGTATTACCTGAATGAAGAACAAATTAAGTGGGTTAAAGATACAATTGCCGGCATGTCACTTGAAGAAAAAATCGGGCAGTTGTTCATCAATATGGGATCTTCACGGGAAGAAGGATACCTCAAGGGAGTATTAGACAACTACCATATTGGTGGCGTGCGGTACAACCCTGGAACGGCTGAAGAAGTGTATGACCAGAACAAGATTTTACAAGAAAACAGCAAGATTCCGCTGTTGATTGCTGCTAACACGGAAGCCGGTGGCGATGGGGCCTGCACCGACGGAACCTACGTAGGTCATGAAATTAAGGTGGCTGCAACCCGTGATGAACATTTGGCATACCGGATGGGACAAATTGCCGGTGAAGAAGCAGCGGCGATTGGATGTAACTGGAGTTTTGCACCGATTGTTGGATTGTTAAAGAACTGGCGCAACCCGATTTTATCAGTTCGGACTTGGTCGGATGATCCAGACCTGAACATTAAGCTGTCGTTAGCATACATGAAGGGAATTCAGGAATTTGGAATCGCTCCGGCGGCTAAGCACTTCCCGGGTGATGGTTCTGACGAACGCGACCAGCACCTGTCGTTTGCCCCTAACCACAGCACGGTTGAGGAATGGGACAACAGCTTTGGGAAGGTCTTTCAGGCACTGATTGATGCGGGCGTACCGTCAATTATGGCGGGGCATATCGGCCTTCCGAGTTACGTGCGGTACTTTAAGCCGGACGCAACGCTACAGGAAGCCAACCTGCCAGCAACGTTAAACAAGTACCTGATTACGGACCTTCTCCGGAAGAAGATGGGCTTCAACGGAGTGGTCGTTACCGATGCAAGTCACATGGTCGGGATGACCGGAACGATGAAGCGGCGTGATCTGTTATCAACGGCGATTGCTGCTGGTGTCGACCTCTTCCTCTTCTTTAACGATCCGGATGAAGACTTCCAGTGGATGATGGACGGATACAAGAACGGGGTTATTACGGACGAACGGCTGAACGATGCGCTTATGCATATTCTGGGATTAAAGGCTCATATTGGGTTAAATAAGGGCTTTAAGTTCCTGGAACACTCCAAGGACGAACAGCTTGCTCATATTGGCAAACCGGAAAACAAGCGGGTTGCCCACGAAGTAACTGACAAGGCAATTACGTTGGTTAAAAACAAAGAGCATATTTTCCCGATTAGTCCAGCCAAGCAGAAACGGGTACTGCTAGTGGACGTTAAGGGTCACGAAGGTGGCTTCGGGATGATCATGGGCGGTTCAAGCAAACGGCCGGTCGATGTTATGAAGGAGCTCCTCGAAAAGGAAGGCTTTACGGCCACAATCTGGCAGTCACTTGAGGATCAGGTTAAGGACCTTCCACCGGAGAAACGGCGTGCTGCGGTGGCAAACGTCTACGCCCAGAAGCGGCCGATCTCGGAGTTAACGGATAACTATGACTTAATCATCAATATGGCGAAGGTGGTTCCGAACACGGACCAACGAATTCAGTGGCCTGCTTCCAAGGGAACGCCGGATATTCCGTTTTACATTCACGAAGTGCCAACCATCTTTGTTTCCGTTAATAGTCCGTTCCACCTGGCGGATGTGCCGCAGGTTCAAACGTACATTAACTGCTACGACGACCAGCAGGACACCCTAGAAGCGCTGGTTGATAAGATGCTTGGCCGGTCTGAATTCAAGGGCCAGAGTCCGGTCGATGCATTCTGTGGCTTTGAAGACACCCGGTATTAATGGGGTGAGCAAAATGGCAGGAAACATCGTATGTATTGATTCGGACGGCTGTGCAATGGACACCATGACCCCGAAGCACCAGCAGTGTTTCGGTCCGGACCTGGTGGACGTATTTGCGATTAAGGACCGGGCGGAATTCCTGAAGTATTGGGATCAACTTAACCTGTATTCCCGTACCCGGGGGATTAACCGGTTTAAGGGATTAGTAACGGCACTTGAACACATTAACTACCCGCATTTAACGGCGTTGAAAGAGTGGGTTGAAACGACCCCGGAGTTTTCAGAACAGGCGTTGGAAGCAGCGATTGCCAAGACGCCAGATGATCAAAACCTCAAGCGGGCATTAACGTGGTCCAGAAAAGTAAACAGTGATATTGCGGCTAAGAGCTCAACTTTTAAGGCGTTTTCTGCGACTAAGGAAAGCTTCGCTGCGATTAGTAAGGTTGCCCGGGTAGTGATTGTTAGTTCGGCGAACAAGGCCGCAGTACTTGCGGAATGGAAGCGGAACGGCTTACTTGAGTTTGTCGATACCGTTTTTGGACAGGAAGACGGGAAGAAGGCGGCTTGCTTGGCGCGCCTGTCCCGTGAAGAACCCGCTCATCAAATAATGATGGTGGGCGATGCGATGGGTGATTACCAGGCGAGCCAAAAGGCCGGCACCCTGTTTTTTCCCATCCTTGTTACTAAGGAAAACGAGTCATGGCGGACATTAAAAGAAACCGCGCTCCCAGCATTTGTCGCTGGGAAATACCAACCGATGCAGGCTGATTACGTAGCACAATTTAATGCTAATTTTGATGAACTGGCGGCGCGCTAGTGAAAAGGAGGATTACAATGGTTAGCTTAAACGATGATTATTTGACGGCGGTACAAACCTTCAATGAAGCAGGAATTCAGGTTCCAACCTACGATCAACGCCAAACGACAATCGAAGGAACCAAGCATCCGCGGTGGGTGCACTTTGGTGGGGGGAACCTTTTCCGGTGCTTCCACGCACTGGTTGCGCAGGATCTCATCGAACAGGGCGAAATGACCGGTGGCGTGATTGTTGCTGAAACCTACGATGATGAAGTCATCAGTGACATGTACCACAAGTACGGGAACCGGTTCGTGGACGTCATTATGAATAACGACGGGACGTTTGACAAGCAGTTGGTGGCAAGCGTTGCGGAAAGTATCTATTACAACGCTGCTAACAAGGATGGCTGGCAACGGATGACCGCAATTTTTGAAAATCCGGAATTGCAGCTGGCAACGATGTCAATTACCGAGAAGGGGTACGCCCTCCACAACATTGATGGTTCGTTAACTGATATGGCGGCAGCTGACATTGCAAACGGGCCGGAAGCGCCGAAGACAAATATGGGGGCAATTGCTCATCTGCTGTATGCCCGTTACCAAGCAGGGGCGTACCCGATTGCGATGGTTAGCACGGATAACTTTTCGCAAAACGGGAAGACGTTCCAGAACGGCGTGATGGCCATTGCGAACGGGTGGCACGAGCAGGGCTTAGTTGACGACGGCTTCATTGCCTACCTGAACGATCCGCAAAAGGTTTCCTTTCCGTGGACGATGATTGACCGGATTACGCCTAACCCTGCGGAAAACGTTGGGGCTGACCTGAAGAAAAACGGGTTTGCTGATACGACGATTTTACACACGACTAAGCACACCAACATTGCTCCGTTTGCTAACACCGAGGAGGTTAAGTACCTCGTGATGGAGGACAACTTCCCGAACGGGCGGCCGGCCTTTGAGAAGGCGGGCGTCATGATGGTTGACCGGGAAACGGTAAATGATGCCGACCAGATGAAGGTGACGGCGTGCCTGAACCCGTTGCATACTGCGTTGGCCATTTATGGATGCCTGCTGGGATACACCTCAATCTACGACGAAGTGCAGGACGATGATGTGGTTGCGTTGATTAAGAACCTGGGATACGGCGAAGACTTGCCGGTTGTGAAGGATCCGAAGGTAATTAATCCGCGGAAGTTCCTGGCCGAGTTCATTGATGAACGGCTTCAAAACAAGAACGTACCGGACATGCCGCAACGGATTGCGACGGATACTTCCCAGAAGATGAGCGTCCGTTATGGGGTCACGCTTAGCCACTACATTGATGACCCGCAGCGGAATCCAGCAACGCTTGAGTTTATTCCGCTTGTAATTGCCGGATGGTGCCGGTACCTGACGGGAATTGGTGATGACGGTAAGCCGTTTACCCTTAGCCGTGACCCGTTAATGGATCAGCTTCGGGCTTCCTTAAAGGGAATTGAGCTGGGAGCAACGCAGCCAGCAATTCACCAGGCTTTGCAACCAATCATTTCTAATAAGGAAATCTTCACGTACGACCTGTACGCAATTGGCTTGGGTGACAAGATTGAGCGCGATTTTGAGCAATTAATTGCTGCTCCAGGAGCGGTCCGGAAGACGCTTCATGAAATGATAACAACGAAGAACTATTCATTTTAGGGGGATATGACGATGAAGAACATGGGATTTCGGTGGTACGGCTCTAAGTCGGACGCCATTAAGTTGAAGGATATCCGGCAGATTCCGGGAACCACGCAGGTTGTTGGAGCGCTGTTTGACATTCCAGTGGGGGATGTTTGGCCGGAAAGTGAAATTAAGGCGCTAAAAGACGAAGTAGAAGCAGCCGGGTTGAAGCTTGAGGTAATCGAATCAGTCAACATCCATGATGACATCAAGATTGGGCTTCCAACCCGCGATAAGTACATTGAAAATTACAAGCAGACCATTCGCAACCTCGCAAAGTACGGGATTAAGGTTATCTGCTACAACTTCATGCCAATCTTTGACTGGGTACGGACGAACCTGCACTACCCGCTTGCTGACGGCTCAACGGACCTGGCGTTTGAGCACAAGATGGTTGAAGGTTCTCCGGAGGACATTATTAAGTCCGTTGAGGATAACTCCAACGGGTACGTTCTCCCGGGATGGGAACCTGAACGGTTAGCGGAAGTTAAGCGGCTGTTCAAACTATACAAGGACGTTGATGCTGAAAAGCTGACGGCCAACTTGAAGTACTTCCTGGATGAAATTATTCCGGTCTGTGAAGAATGCGACGTCCGGATGGCGATGCACCCGGACGACCCGCCGCGTCCGCTGTTCGGCCTTCCGCGGATTTACAAGAACCGGGAAGACATGCTGAAGATTGAGCAACTTCATGAGTCCAAGTACAACGGATTTACGATTTGCACCGGAAGTTTAGCGGAAAATCCTGAAAACGATGTTCCTGCATTGATTCGGGAATTTGTTGGTAAGGACCGCGCCCCGTTTATTCACGCCCGCAACATTAAGTTCTTTGGTAATGAAGGTGACTTCCACGAGGCAGCGCACCTTTCAAGTGAAGGTGACCTTGACATGTACGAAGTCATGAAGGCCCTGCATGACGTTCACTTTGATGGTTACATTCGGCCGGATCATGGCCGGGACATCTGGGGGGAACAGGGCCGGCCGGGATACGGACTGTACGACCGGGCTCTGGGCATTACCTACTTGAACGGTTTGTGGGAAGCAATCGATAAGGAAGAACGGGAATAATCCGTTCAGCTACTAGGGGGGAGACAAATGGTTCTACTAAATGACGATTTCTTATTAACAAGTGAGCCAGCAAAGCGGTTATTCCATGACTACGCGGAAGGGATGCCGATTATTGATTATCACTGTCATCTGGTTCCCAAGGATATTTATGAAAACAAAAACTACCCGAACATTACCCGGATTTGGTTAAACGACGGGTTATACGGTGACCACTATAAGTGGCGGCTTGAACGGGCAAATGGCGTTCCCGAAGATCTGATTACCGGTGACGGGGATGAATACGAAAAGTTTCTTGCGTGGGTTAAGACGATTGAAAAGGCCATCGGTAGCCCGCTGTATGAGTGGACGCATCTTGAATTGCGGCGGTTCTTCCACTACGACAAACCGTTGACGGAAAAGAACGCTAAGGAAGTCTGGGACAAGGCCAACGCCCTTTTGCAGACGGATGATTTTAAGCCCCGGGCGCTGATTAAGCGGATGAACGTTAAGGTTGTTGTTACTACGGATGATCCTGCTGACGATTTGCACTACCACCAGTTACTCCGGCAGGAAGAGGCAACGAACGGGTTTAAGGTACTTCCCGGATTACGGCCGGATAACCTTGTACGGATAAACCAGGGTGACTTTGGGGCGTACATTAAACGGTTGAGTACGGCGGCGGATATTCAGATTACCGATTACGAGTCACTCGAAGAGGCCCTCGATAAGCGGTTTGCCTACTTCGCTCAGCTCGGCGGGAAACTGTCTGATCACGGGTTAAACAGTTACACGTACGAGCAAATTACCGAAGAAGAGTTTAACGCAATTATGCAGAAGGCTATTCGGGGTGGCGAACTGAGCGCCCATGAGGTGAACGGGTACCAGACGTTGCTGATGGAAATGCTGATGAAGCTTAACAAAAAGTATGGCTGGACGATGCAGTATCACATGAACGTTCTGCGGAACGCTAACGGACCACAGTTCCGGAAGTTAGGCCCGGATACGGGGTTTGACTCAATGGGATCTGAGCCGGGGATTGCTGGCGAGATTATGAAATTATTCGCCGACGCCGTTGAGGAGGATCTGATTCCTAAGACAATCCTGTACTCGACTAACCCGAACGACTGGATGGAACTTGCTACTGGAATGCAGAGTTTCCAGGAAGCTGGGGTTAAGCAAAAGATGCAGCTGGGGTGCGCTTGGTGGTTTAACGACACGCGCGAAGGGATGCACGAACAGCTGCGGATTATGGCCCAGCAGAGTCTTCTGGGGAACTTTGTCGGAATGCTGACCGATTCACGGAGCTTCCTGTCATACCCGCGGCACGAGTACTTCCGGCGGGTACTGTGTGACCTGATTGGCGAGTGGGTCGTCCGGGGACAGGTTCCGGAGGACTATGACTACCTTGGGCAGATGGTACAGGACATTTGTTACAACAACGCCCGGGAGTATTTCCAATTTGATAGTAAGGAATAGTGGAAGTGACTTAGATTAGGGGGATTTAAAGATGGGTGATGAAAAAGTTCATGCGAACCATTACTTGATATGGATTATCTTTGCGGCGGCCTTTGGTGGTTTGCTGTTTGGTTACGACCAGGGGGTGATGTCCGGCGCCATTAACTTCATCGGCCACACCTTCAAGATGACGAGCGGATTGGAAGGATTTATTTCGGGGTGTATTCCCCTGGGAGCAGTCGTTGGTTGCCTGATTGCCGGGTGGTGTGCTGATAAACTTGGCCGGAAAATCGTTCTCTTTATCTCGGCACTGCTCTTTACGATCTCAACGTTGGGCTGTGGATTTGCCCCGTCAATCGGAATCTTAGTGGTTTCCCGGTTAATCGGTGGACTAGGCGTAGGGATGTGCTCCACCCTAGTTCCACTGTACATTGCCGAGATTTCGCCGAAGGAAATTCGGGGCCGGTTCGTCGGCAGTTACCAGTTAGCCATTGCCACCGGGATTTTCATCGTTTACCTGGTAAATGCCTTGATTACCAACACACATTCGGCGGCGTGGAACAACGACGTCGGTTGGCGGATGATGTTTTTCGCCGGCGCCGTTCCGGGGATTTTGTTCTTCATTATGATGTTCTTTATCCCGGAAAGCCCGCGGTTCTTAGTTAGCCAGGGGAAGGTTGATGCAGCCAAGCAAATCCTTTTAAAGGTAACTGGTAATCAGGAGCAGCGGGTTCAGGAAACACTCGGTGGGATTCAACATACCGTGAGTGAAGAGCGGAACAATGGTGCCGGTTGGGGCGAGCTCTTTAAGAAGGGGGTTCGCTGGGCCCTGTTCGTTGCCATTATGTGTTCGGTCTTCCAGCAGTTAACCGGGATTAACGCCGTTGGGTACTACGCCCCGATTATTTTCCGGAATGCGGGCGCTGGAATTCATGCAGCAATGATTGAAACGATTGGGATTGGCTTGGTTAAGGTGCTTTTCGTGGCCTTCTTTATGGGGCTGATTGATAAGCTTGGTCGGAAACGGCTCCTTGTGTGGGGCGGATACGCCATGGCGGCATGTATGTTCCTTCTGGCGTTTGCCTTTGACCAAACAAGTATTAGCCGGCTGTTTGATATTTTCATTTTTGCACTAATCATTATTCACACGAGTGCCTTTGAAATGTCTTGGGGCGGCGGTACCTGGGTGCTGATTTCCGAAATGTTCCCGAACCGGATTCGGGGGCGGGCCTCATCGATTGCTTCAGCAGCCTTATGGGCCGCAACGTACGCCGTGACCCAGTTATTCCCAATGATGTTAGCGCACCTCGGGGATGTGTGGACGTTCATTATCTTCGGCATTTGCTGTGTTGCCATGGGACTGTTCGTCAAGTGCTGTTTCCGCGAAACGGCCGGCAAGTCGCTTGAGCAAATTGAGGCTGATACCGTTCAGGATGAATAACGAGTAGGTGAAGAAAATGAGTGAAATCTTAACGATGGGCGAACCGCTTGCTGTCCTGGCATCAACGGAAAGTGATGTCCGGCTGGAGAACGTCACCCACTTTGACCGCTATCTTGGTGGAGCGGAATTAAACGTGGCGGTTGGTGCCCGGCGGTTGGGCCACAGTGTCTCGTACGTTTCGCAGGTGGGAAATGATCCGTTTGGTAACTTTGTCCGCAACCAAATTCAGGCGCAGGGCATTGATGATCAGTACCTGTTTGTCGACCCGGACCATTGGACGGGTCATCAGATTAAGGATCACGTGACCCATGGTGATCCGGCGGTCTATAACTACCGGTCTGACTCGGCGGCATCGCATTTTAAGTTGCAAAATGTCGACCGGGTAAGTCTCAGAAACGTAACGGTGGGACACCTGACGGGGATTTTCCCGGCAATCTCGATGGCTGCAAACTGTGCGTTTACGGCTTTATTAGACCGAATGCAGCGTGAGGGTGTCTTTATCACGTTTGATACTAACCTCCGTCCCGCGTTGTGGGCGACCCGAGAAGTAATGCGGCTGCAGGTAAATGCGTTTGCCCGCCAGGCGGATATGGTTCTGCCGGGGATTACGGAGGGTCGGTTGCTAGTCGGAACCGATGATCCGGAAAAGATTGCTGACTTTTACCTTGAAGGTCGGCCACGAGTTGTCATCGTTAAGGTTGGTGCCCGGGGAGCGTTTGTAAAAACGAAATCCGGAAAAAAGATGATGGTGCCGGGCTTTACCGTCAAGCATGTTGTTGACACCGTTGGCGCAGGCGACGGTTTTGCGCTGGGAGTGATTACGGCGTTGCTTGAAGGAAAGACATTGCGGAGCGCCGTGATGCGTGGAAATGCAATTGGTGCAATGCAGGTTCAGGTTGCTGGTGATGAAGGAGGCTACCCGTCCCCGGCGGAATTAGCGGCCTTTTATCAGGCAGAAAGTGTGCAAGAAGAGGATTTTAAAGGAGGAGAAAACGATGAAACGTGTTGATGTGTTAAACCAGGTTGTTGAATCAGGAGTTGTGGCGGTTGTTCGCGGAACCCGGGAACAGGCCTACAAGACGGCGAAGGCATGTATCGCTGGGGACGTTAAGGCGATTGAACTTACCTTTACGGTGCCGGAAGCTGATAAGGTGATTGCACAATTGAATGAAGAATACGGTGACGATGATGAGGTTATCATTGGTGCCGGAACCGTTATGGATGCGATCACTGCGCGGATTGCGATGATTGCGGGCGCGAAATTCATTGTTAGCCCGACCTTTGACAAGGAAACTGCGTTGCTGTGTAACAAGTACCAGGTCCCGTACATGCCAGGGTGCATGTCCGTTACTGAGATTCAAACGGCGATGGAATATGGCTCTGACATTGTGAAGGTCTTCCCTGGAAGCGTTGTTGGGAACGGATTTGTTAGTGCTGTGAAGGCGCCAATCCCGTACGCCAACATCATGCCAACCGGGGGAGTTAACCTGGAAAACATGAAAGATTGGTACGCTAAGGGCGTTGTTGTCGTTGGAGCTGGAAGCAACTTAGTCGGACCTGCTGATCAGGGTGATTATGCTGCAGTCACCGCGAATGCTAAGAAGTACCGGGCTGAAATTCAGCGAATTAAGGGAACAAAATAACTCTCATTAATAGTAGGATAAGATATTAATGTAGTAACCGTTTTATTAAAAGTCGGAGCAATGTCTCCGGCTTTTTTTGTGATGATTAACGGGATGCGTTTCTTAAATTGGGGTGGTAGAATAGGCGACCGTAAGAGAGAGTCTAATTTTAAAGGAGGAAAGAGAATTGTTGGCTCTTTGTCAAATCCTGTTGATGGGGTGGAAAATACGTTGTCTATTAGGCAGC
>DHKFI23502__coassemble_692_pt1 | contig 67323 bp, 65 predicted proteins | sample DHKFI23502__metabat2_high_PE_024 | metagenome-assembled genome bin DHKFI23502 | reverse complement strand
TTTTCGTATTTCCGCTGGTTCTTCTTAACCGTCTGGTCGCGCTGCTGGAGCGTTGTGAGTTCCTGGTCGAGCAGCTGATCGTTTTGTTGGCTTTCCTTCTGTAAGAACTGCTGGAGGTTCTTCCCCATGTTCTCGTTCATCATCTTATGGATTGCCCCCTGGTCCGCCTGTTTTGCCCGGGCCTGGGCAACCGTCGCAGCGTCCTGGTAGGCACTTAACCACTGCCCATCTAACTTAGCGAGTTGCTTGGTGCTAGCCACCTGTGGGAGCTGCGCCAAGTTGAAACTAACCGTCATGGCCCGGTCCTGGTCGTTTGACACCGTCTGCGTGTGCGTTTTTACCTGCACGTTTTGCGTTGGCTGGTTATTTGCATGGTCATTGTTTTGCTGGGAGTGTGATGAGTCACTTGACTGCTGGTTATTCTGCTTATTATCCGTATTCGGCTGGGTCCCACCCGTTACCTGCGTGCCGTCCAGCACCGTGACCTTAGCTGGGTCGTCCTGCATGTGGTGGTACGTCAGCTTAACCTGGTCGCTGCCATTAACCTTCGTCGGGTTGTAACGCAACTTCAGGTGGACGTTTTGCGGATCCGTCACCTGGTAGTGGTTTCCACCCCGGGCTTGGAGTCCCTGCGTCCCCACGACCTGACACTGGGTTGGAACCTGAACCGCCAGTTCAGAGTTTTTCATGTTCTTGGTGCCCGTCACCGCGAGGGTCGTCGTGACGGCCTGTTGTTGCGGGTGCTGGTGTTTACTGTCCGCCACGGCCCGACTAAAGGCCTGCTGGGCGCTTTCGTTCCCGGTAAACTTCACCGTCAACCCGGCGTCCTTCATCTGGGAGTTAGCCGTCTTAATCTGCTGGATGGCTGTTTGCATCTGCTGAACGTCACCGGCTGGCAAATGCTGGGTAACGCTCTTCGGTAGGCTCGTGTACGGGAGCTGGTCTTCTAAGGATTGGACCGTGCTGACATCCTGGGCCTGCGCCATTAACTGCTTGTAGAGCGTGGGGTCCTCCTTCTTCAGGGAATTCCCGACCGTCAACCCCGGCGCGTAGTGCTGTTGCACCTCGTTTTGGAGCTGCTTGCCCATCGTATCGTCCTGTTTCTTTTGGTTATTAATGTTGGTGATGAGTTGCTGGCATAACTGATCGTACGCCTGCGTGTAGTGGTCAAACGTCGTCAGCAACTGGCCCGCATTCGTTGGTTGTTGGAGGGTCTGCTGCAGTTGCTGATCCTGGGCAGTCATCTGCTGCATCATTGGCAGGAGCTGCTGTTTGATTTGCTGGTTATTCGATTGGAGCGCCTGCTGGGCAAGCTTCGCCGCGTTTTGCTGGTTAGCCTGCTGCTGTTGCATGACTTTTCCCAGCTGCGACTGCATGGCCTGCATCTGGTTAGCCTGGGCCGCGGTTTGGGCCCGTTCTAACTGGGCAAACTGGGACTGAGTCGCCTGGTTGGTCTGGGCAAGTTGCCGGAGGCCGCCGCTAATGTTTGGAAACTCCTGGCTAAAGGCCGCAATTGGCGCAGCGAGCTGGCTGTCGTAGTTTCGAGCCAACCGCCCTTGCCGGGAATAAATCCCGGCGACCCGCTGCTGGGCGTCGTACAGGTTGCTCAAAATCCCCATGTCATAAATCGTGACCAATTTCTGGTTCAACCCGGTGACGATTTGCTGGGCGACTTCCTTACACCGGACCTTCTCCCCCGCCGACTTGGCGTTAATTATGTACTGTACCTTCACCTTATGCGGGTTGGGGTTGTTGACATCAACAATCCGCGCCGAAAAGTTCGTCGGTACGAAAACGGCGAGCTGGAAACTATTATTTTTTAAGCCACTTTCAGCAACGTCCCGCGGCACCGCCACGATCCGTTCACCACGCGGGTGGCCAATCCCCTGGATGTAGGCCTTCCCTAAGTTGTAGTGAACATGCCGGTACGTCACGCCGTTATCTTCGTTGACGAACGCAATCCGGATGGGGTGGCTTCCGCGCGCTGTCCGGGGATTACTATTCCGTTTCAGCGCCCGGCCGCCAACGAAGACGATCCCGAGGATTAGTGCGAGGCATGCCACCGCCCCAATCAGCACGTGCCAATTATGTTGTTGCTGCTTTTTCATGTTTCCACCTCACCAAAAAGGGTTACCAGTCAGCGTGACTGATAACCCCGCGTTTTAGTTAAACTGCGAAGCAATCTGCTGGTCGGTATCACTCATTGCCTGTGCGGACTGCTTCAGCTTCTGGTCAATTTCCTGCAGAAGCTGAGCGAACTGCTGGATCTTCGGGCACAGCTGGTTGAACTCCTGGTCAAACCGCTGGAACCCTTGTCCTTGCCAGTCAGCGGAGATCTGTGACTGGAGGGACTTTAACTGGCCCAGCATGTCAGAAATCTGCTGGGAGCTCTGCCCATACTTTGTAGCGTACTGCTGCATTTGCTCTGGCGTCATCTTTATCATTGCCATGATTTTATCCTCCTTAATCTACATAAAAAAAAAAAAACATCACTTCGTTAGCAGTATATTCTTTGATAGTTTCCATGTCAATATGCTGCATTAAATCCATTTACTTTGATATGCAATCATTGCTTGATACGGTATTTGTTTTAGCTACCATATATGAAGAACGAACTGACGATTGCCGCAAAACAACCCAGAACATTCGCGTTTTTCCGGGTTATTTTGCCAAACAGCATTGATTTTCGCCTATAATAAACAAAACCCCAAAGAAGGCGCCAAAAGTCCTCCTTTGAGGTTTTACTTGAATTCGATTATTCAGCTGTTTCTAGCCGGCAATGAAAGCGTTAATGGCACTCTCAAACTCGTCCCGTTTCTCCAGCGCCCGCGCCTGCGTGTCCGCCTGCGTGCCGATGTAGAACTTGATCTTCGGTTCCGTTCCAGACGGCCGCACCGCAATCCACGTCTCATCCTCCAGGTAGTACTTCAGGACGTTGGACTTTGGCAGGTCAATGTTTTCAACCCGGCCATCGGCGTACTTTTTAGTCCCGGCTTGGATGTCTTCGATGGCCTCAACCTTCACACCGGCAAAGTCAACCGGACTTTCTTCCCGGAACTTCGTCATCAGGTTCTTAATTTCTGCGGCGCCTTCGATTCCGTCAAACGTCTTGGCAATCGTCTTTTCAGCGAAGTAGCCGTACTCGGCGAAGAGTTCCTGCAAGCCGTCGTAGAGGTTCTTGCCCTCCTTCTTGTAGTAGGCGGCCACCTCCGCCAGCATGACCAGCGACTGGATGGCGTCCTTGTCCCGCACGAACGGCCGCTCGAGGTAACCATAGCTTTCCTCGAACCCAAACATGAACGTGTGGTCGTGGTGCAGCTCAAAGTTATGGATCTGTTCGGCAATGAACTTAAACCCGGTCAGTACGTTAATCATACCGACCCCGTAGTTGGCCGCTACCTTCGTCGCGAACTCACTGGAAACCACCGACTTTACGGCCACCGCGTTAGCTGGCAGCATGCCAGCGTTCTTGCGGGCCTTCAGGATGTAGTTCAGCATAACCGCCGCAATCTGGTTCCCCGTCAGCAGCTGGTACTCGCCGTTTGGCTGCCGAACCGCCGCACCAAGCCGGTCAGCGTCCGGGTCAACCCCGATCAACAGGTCAGCCTGCTCCTTCTTGCCTAATTCAATTGCCAGGTTAAAGGCCTCCGGGTCCTCCGGGTTGGGTTTAACCACCGTCGGGAAGTCCCCGTCCGGCTGGGCCTGTTGCGGCACCATCGTGAAGTTTTCAAAGCCGGCCTGACGGAGCGCCTTTTCCCCGATCATGGCGCCCGTGCCGTGGAGTGGCGTGAAGATGAGCTTCATCGTCTTACCCTCCTCGGCAACCAGTTCCGGATCAATCGTGACCTGCTTAACCTCTGCCAGGTAGGCCTGGTCAACCTCATCGCCAATCACCTTCAGCACGCCATCCTCAATCAGGGCGTCCTGGTTAGCCAGTTTGATAGCGAACAGATCCGTCACCTCACGGATGTACCTGGTAATCATGTCCGATTCCTTCGGTGGCATCTGGGCGCCGTCCTCACCATAAATCTTGTACCCGTTGTACTGCTTCGGGTTATGGCTGGCCGTAATCATGATGCCGGCATACGTGTGAAGGTGCCGGACAGTAAACGACAGTTCCGGGGTCGGCCGGAGACTCTCGAACACGTACGTTGGAATCCCGTGAGCGCCGAGCACCCGCGCAGATTCAAACGCAAACTCCTGGGAGTGATGACGAGAATCGTAGCTGATTGCCACCCCGCGTTGCTTGGTTTCCTTATCTAAGGTATCCATGAAGGTCGCTAACCCTTCCGTGGCCTGCCGCACAGTGTACACGTTCATCCGGTTAATCCCGACACCGAGAACCCCGCGCATGCCGGCCGTCCCAAACTCTAACGGGGCGTAGAAGGCATCTTCTAACGCTTCATCGTTACCCTTCATCTGATCCAACTCCTGCCGTAAATCAGGCACGAGCGTTTGGTTATTCCATTCTTCGTATGTTTCTTTCCAACTCATAGATCTCAGCTCCTCGCTTTCAAATCATACTGGTGTACGATTCATCGCCCCTATTTTACCACAGTTAAGCGGATACACAATCGTTTAGTAAAAAATTAGTTAACGACGAGCTGTCGTTAACTAATTAATTTCATGCTAATTTAGTTCTTGCAGGTAGCTGAAGACCTCCTGGCCGGCAATGCCACCGTCGCCAACCGCCGTGGTAATTTGCTGCAGCTGGTGCTGGCGCACATCACCAATCGCAAAAATCCCCGGCACCTTCGTCCGCATCCGGTTGTCGGTCACCATCCAGCCGTGCTCGTCGGTAATGCCAAGGTCCTTGAACGGGGCGGTCATCGGCACGTTGCCGACGTAGATGAAGACCCCCGCCGTTGGCACCTCCTCCTCCGCGCCGGTCTGGTTATTCTTCACCGTGACGCTGGTAACCTTCTGATCGTCACCATTAATGGCAATCACGTTGGAATTCCACGTAAAGTCAATCTTGTCGTTCTTGAAAGCCCGCTCCTGCGCCACCTTCTGCGCCCGCAGTTGGTCACGCCGGTGAACGATGTTGACGTGCTTGACCATCTGCGTCAGGTAAATCGACTCTTCGACGGCAGAATCACCACCCCCGATGACGGTTACGTCCCGGTCGCGGAAGAAGGCCCCGTCGCAAACGGCACAGTAGGAAACTCCCCGGCCGCTGTACTTTTCTTCACCAGGAACGCCCAGTTTCCGGTTTTCGGACCCGGTAGCAACAATCACAGCCCTGGCCCGGTACTCCCCGTCGTCCGTTACAACAATCCGGTCAGTCCCGTCCAGTTTAACCGCCGTTACCGTTCCGTACGCGTATTCCGCCCCAAATTGGGTAGCACTCTGGTACATTTCTTCGGCCAAATCTGGTCCCAGGATAGACTTAAAGCCCGGGTAATTTTCAACGGCAGCGGTATTATTCATCTGGCCACCGTACGCTCCCCGATCAAGCATTAAAACCTTTAAATTTGCGCGTGATGCGTACAGGGCAGCGGTCATCCCACCTGGGCCAGCGCCAATAATTACAACGTCATATTCCTTAGTCACTACGAACCCCTCCTCATTACCTGTTAAGTCGCTTATTTATTATACGGGCTAGGTTTACTTTTAGGAAGCCCTTTGCTCACCCTGGTCAAGGTACCAGGGATTGTCTGGATTGCGCCGCCGCCGGTAAACGATTAACGCTAGCGCCCCTACAAAGAGTAGCACTGACAACCACTGGGATACCCGGATGGGGCCTAACATTAGGCTATCCGTGCGCAGTCCTTCAATAAAGAACCGGCCAAACGAGTACCAAATCACGTAGCTTAAGACGACCTCGCCGCACTTAAAAAGATGTTTGCGGTGCCGCAGGGAAATCAACACGATGAATCCTAAAACATCCCACACCGATTCGTACAGAAAGGTGGGCTGGTAGTACACCCCATGAATACACATCTGACTCACGATGAAGTGCGGCAGGTGCAGGGTGTTTTGTAAAAACGCTAAGGTCGTGGCATACCCGTGGGCCTCCTGGTTCATGAAATTACCCCAGCGGCCAATCCCCTGCGCCAGGATGACGGTCGGGGCCACCACGTCTAGCAGCAGCCAGAAGTTAATGTGTCGTCGGTGACAGAGCACCACTAACGTAATAAGCGCCCCGATTAGCCCACCATAGATTGCAATTCCGCCGTCCCAGATACACGGAATCATCGCCGGATTCTGGGAGTAATACTTCCACTGGAAAATTACGTAATACGCCCGGGCGCACACCAAGGCAACCGGAAGGGCCCACAACAGGCAGTCGTAGATATCGTCCTCCGCAATCCCCCGGCGCCGGCCTTCCCGCACCGACAGAAAGACCGCCAACAGAACCGCAGACGCAATGATAATCCCGTACCAGCGGATCCGAAACGGCCCGAACTGAACAGCGTTCGGGTTTAGTGCAGCTAACATTCTCTCCATCTCTCTTCTATAAAGCTAGTTGTCCTGATTCTCAGCCGCCGTATTCTGCGCGATTAATTCCCGCAGGTTTCGTTCAAACGCCTTACTGGAATCATAGCCCATCATTTTAGCGCGGTAATTCATCGCCGCCGCTTCAATGATGATCCCCACGTTCCGTCCAATCTTGACCGGAATGGTAATCTGTGGGATTTCCACTTCAAAAATCGGCACCATCTTTTCGCCGATGCCTAACCGGTCATACTGCTGGTCCTTGGACCAGTTTTCCAGGTGGACAATCAGCGAAATGTCCGTGGACTGCCGGACTGCGCCGGCCCCAAACAAGTTCATCACGTCGATAATCCCGATTCCCCGAATTTCGAGGAGGTGCTGGAGAACCTTCGGCGCCTCCCCGATGATTGTCTGTTCATCCTGCTGGTGCACGTCAACACGGTCATCGGCAATCAGCCGGTGGCCCCGTTTGATTAGTTCGAGGGCGGTTTCAGATTTTCCAATCCCCGAATCACCCGTGATGAGCACCCCCAGGCCGTAAATGTCCATCAGCACCCCGTGCATCGACTTCCGCTCGGCCAAACAGCCTTCGAGGTAGTTGGACATTTTTGATGACACCCGGGACGTTCCCAGTTTGGTCCGCAGGATTGGAATCTGGTGCCGCCGGGCCGTATCCTCCAGCTCCGCGGGCACCGGCAGCATCCGGGAAACGACGAAGCACGGCGTGTGGGGGCCACACAACCGCTCGATATCACGCGCCCGCTCGGATGCTGGTTTCTTTTGCACGTAGGAAATTTCCTTCATTCCTAGGAGTTGAATCCGCTCCTCCGGATAGTAGTCGAAGTAACCGGTCAGTTCGAGCCCTGGCCGGGAAATATCGCTTGTTGTGACAAAGCGCTCCTTCAAGAACTTTTTGCCATAGTACACAATGAGGTTGTTTGCTTCAACAAGTTCCGCAACACTTACCTGGTCCATTGGTTTGCCTCCCTACAAGTTAACGGATCCTTCCTCTCAAATACCGTTATCCTAATCATAACAAAAAGCGGAATTTAGAACATCCCCAAACTAGGCGTTCACCCCAAGCAACTGTTCAATGGTGGTAAGCCGCTTCTCAAAAACGGCAAACGCTCGCTCCAGGTAGGCCGGCTGGGTCATGTCGACCCCCGCCCGCCGCATTACGTTCAGTGGGTAATCGCTGCTCCCGGCCTTGAGGTAGTCCAAGTACGCGGCAGTGTGCTGCGAATCATCGTCCAGAATGTTTTGGGCTAACGTGGTGGCCGCCGCAAACCCGGTAGCGTACTGGTACACGTAAAAGTCGTAGTAGAAGTGCGGAATCCGCGCCCACTCGTAGGCAATCTGCGGGTCGTTTTCGACGGCATCCCCGTAGTACTTTTGGTTCAGCTGGCCGTAGTATTCGGCCATCCGTTGCGCGGTGAGGGGCTGGCCGGCCGCATCCTGTTCGTGCAGCCACTGTTCAAACTGGGCGAACTGGGTTTGCCGGAAGACCGTCCCCTTAAATCCGTCCAGGTAGTGGTTGAGGACATACGCCCGCACGGCTGGATCCTTCTGGGTCTTCAGCAGGTACTGGGTCAGCAGGTTTTCGTTGGTCGTCGAAGCAATTTCGGCCACAAAAATAGCGTAGTCGCCGTACTGGTACGGCTGGGTATGGGTCGTGTAGTAGCTGTGCATGCTGTGGCCCATCTCATGTACCAGCGTAAAGAGGTTTTCTAACGTATCCTGCCAGTTTAACAGGATGTACGGTGCAGTATCGTACGTCCCACTGGAATATGCGCCACTCCGTTTTCCCTTATTCTCCACCACGTCAATCCAGCGCTGATCAAACGCTTCCTGAACGTGCTGGCAGTAGTCGTTGCCAAGGACAGCTAATGCCTTGAGGGCCATCTCCTTAGCCTCATCGTAAGTAAATTTCAGGGATGGTTCGCCCGTTAGCGGCACGTACATGTCATACATGTGAACGGGCCGATCCAGTACCCGCTTCCGCAATCGTACATACCGGTGCAACAGATCCAGGTGGGCCGTTACCTGATCAACCAGCTGGTCGTATACACTAACCGGAATGTGGTTTTCTGCCAGGGCAGCCGTCCGGGCATCTGGATAGTGGTGGACCTGCGCGGTATAGTTGTGCATCTGCACGTGGGTCGCCAGGGTCGCCGCAAACGTTGCTGCAAACTGCTTGTATACCCGGTAAAGCTGTGTAAACGCCTCTTTCCGCACCCGCGGGTCGGTCGCCTCTAACAGCTGGCCGTACACCCCATCTGACAGGTGCCGTTTTACCCCGTCCGCATCCGTCACCGTTCCCAGGTCAAGGTCGGAGTTACTTAACGTGCCAAAAATCCGTTCGGGACCGCCAAAAACGGACTGCGCTCCGGCTAAGAGGTGCTCCTGTTCTTCCGGTAACACGTGATCCCGTTCACTCGTCCATTGTTCCAACAAGTGGCGGTACTCCTGCAAGCCCGGTTCATCCGCCAGCGCCTGCTCAAGCTGCTCATCCGTGAGCTGAACCAGTTCTGGTTGGAACCACGCCGTCTGCTGGGCCACCGTGGTCAACAGCTGCTCTGCTTGGGCAAACAGGCCCTGATACTGGGCGTTGGTGGTATCCTGATCATTTTTCATTTCAGCGTACACGTACAGCTTCTCCGCCTGGCGATTAAGTGCAAGGAGGGCCTGAAGAGCCTTCAGAAGAGCTTCACCGCCCTGCTTGAGGGTCCCCTGATACCGCTTAAACTCCCCAGCCTGCTGCTTAATTGCCGTAAGCGCCTGTTGGGCCTCACTATCCGTTGCGTAAATTAACGTTAAATCCCACTTTAATTCCGGGGCGACGTCCGCCCGTGAAGGTAACTCGACAACCATCAAACCACGTCCTTACTTTTTTGTTTTTATTCTACTGATTAGCGGGTGGTTTGTACACCGGGAAAGTGCCAATACCAGACGCTGGTAGTCGGCACTGCTAACTCGCTGGTCCACCACAATCCCCGGCCATATTCGGGATTGGACCGGCAACCGTGCTCGTCCAAGCCACCGGAGAACCATCGCCACCCGCCATTCCAGCCCCCCGTGCTGGTACACCGGCGCAGCATAGGTTCGGCCAACCAAATCTCCCAGCATTGTCAGCGGGACACCCGCCCGGTAACACTGCTCTTGGAGGTGTCGGAGCCACCATACCGGCTGCTGACACCGCCAGTTGAGTTGGCGCTGCTGGTGGGGAATTACAGCCGCTGAAATAGTTGGGACCGGGAGCATCCGCGGGGTGCGCAAAAACGCAACAAACTCTTCCCACCGCCTGGTCCAAAACCACCGGACCCGAAGTGGCAAAAACGGTGCTTGCCACAGATCATACGCCACCCCCAACCGTTGTTGGAAAACATCGTAATACGTCAGGTGCCACCCCAGCTGGGGCCGCCACCGCAAAAACTGGGCCGTTTGCCGGGAGAGGGTCCGCTTGAGGGCATACCGGGACCCCAGCAACCATAATACGGCTACGCCGGCTCGCCGGTACCCGTGCATCCTATGACGGTACGCTGACGCAGAAAGCGGCGCACACTGGTATTCCAGCGCCCACCGGCCCGCCAAAATATCCGGCCGTTGCCGACTAGTCGGTAAGGAACGTTCAAGGTCCGCAGAATACCCCGCTTGCCGTACTAAAGTAACCAGCTGCCGTTTACCAGTAGCATGCTGAGCCGTTTCTTTCGGGTCAACACTAATTGCTGTGGATTCATGGGCAAAGTATGCCCGGTTAACCCTTCCCCGGCGAACTTGCACAACGGCCCCGCACTGCGGACACCAGTAATTTTGATCCGGATGCGCTTGGACAGCCGCAACGAGTTGCCGGTGATCGTTATATGCCCAGTACATAAAACCGCCTCCTCACCATATAGATAGGTGAAAAGACGGTTAATTTCGCGTTTTTTGTTAGTCGGCGGGAAAGTAATGCCGAATTAGCTGAAGAGCTGAATCCTGTAAGAGCAGTCGGCCACGTTCCCGAAGCATGGCCCCGGTCATCCGCACAGTCCGTTCCCCGTACTCAGTTAGCATTCCACGCATGGTTGCCAATTCGGTCGTTCCTAAAACGTCATCATAAACGACCACGTCTAGGTAATACTGGTCATCCAGGGCATACAAGTGCGACACCACCGCACTTGCATCCACGGCCTGGGCAAGGGCTTGAAGTACTGCAAACGATGCGAAGGAATATACCAGATGATGCGGCTCATGGGTTAAGGAAGAAGGTTCGTCGTCCTCATCGGCCGCGATTGTGGTTCGGCGCACATCAGGGTGCTTAGTGGCATTCTCCTTATGAGGATCATCATTTGCTGCCATGGGCACCCCTAACAACGGCATATCTTTCGGTTTGCCATCCTCGTCAACGTCCACCTTGGTAATAAACAGTTCCAATCCGTGCCGGTTAGGCATAATCTGAAACGTAACCGCATCGTCATCCTGAAATTCGTGGTTGGTGTCAACCTCAGCCAAAATCTGGTAAAAGAACCGTTCGACTTCCTTCTGGTTTCCCAAAAGGTCGAGCACGGTAACGTCATGCGCTTCGAGGTCGTCCATCCCCAAAAGCACCCGAATCGTCCGCTCATTGACCCGTTCGACTTCCATCTAACTCACCTTCCGTCCGCAATCTCCTTAATAACCATCATACCCGTTTTCGCGTCGGGGTGAAAGTCCCCCACTCAGTGCTAAAAAACGAGCAGACACGCATCACTGCATGTCCGCCCGTCATTCGAACGGTAGATCACCGTTGATCGACTAGTATTCTGCCAGTTCCTGAGCCTGCCGTAATTCAAGCGCCCGCACTTCCCGCGGCAGGAACCGCCGAATCTCATCCTCATTGTAGCCAACCTGGAGCCGCTTTTCGTCCATAATAATTGGCCGCCGCAGAAGCCCCGGATTCTTCTGAATCATATCGAACAACTCACCCATTGGAAGGTCGTCCAAATCAACGTGCAACTGCTTGTATGCCTTTGAACGGGTCGAAATAATTTCCTCCGTCCCGTCTTCAGTCATCTGAAGGATCTGCTTAATCTCATCAACAGTGAGCGGTTCTGAGAAGATGTTCCGTTCAGTGAACGGAATCTCATGTTCCTGTAACCAGGCCCGTGCTTTCCGACATGACGTACAACTTGGCGAAACATATAACGTTACCATACGACCGCTCCTTACTTTTCAAACCGTTATCCGTCATCGACTGTTTCTATTATAGTCCATTCTGGAAGCAACCGCACACTTTGTAACGAACTTATTACAAACTTAACCGTTATTTTTTCCAAGTAACGTTTTAATCGTCAAATTAACCCCCGCGGGCACCGGTGCGTTAAACTATAGCTTGTCAATCAGCGTCGTTAAACTCGTCAGTAGTTCGTCCGGCAGCTGTTCGCCAGCGTGGTTCTGCTCGTACTGCTTAAGCCAGTTTAACCGCACCTCAAGGCGGGCCTTCAGCGTTTCAACGTAGTCCTTATCATTAAAGTCAACGTTGTAACCTTCCAGTGGCATGTAACTCATGTGCGGCAGCGGACCAAACGCCTGCCACTGGTCCTTATCATCCACCAGGGTTTCAAGAATTCCCAGCGTTGTTTCCTTCTTGATGTCTTCGCCCATGAAGTTATCCGTGTTGATGATGTAGCAGTTGACGTGCTGCTTTGCGAACAGCTCCTTGAAGTCGTGGTAGTCTTCAGCCAGTGGGTATGCCCGGAACGGGTCCGCAAACGGCTCGATCACAAGGGCGTTGTGGTCAGCCACGTTTTCGGCCGTGGACCGCTTAGTGGCAAGCGTAGCACCAAACGTGGCGGCCAGTGCCGGATCTTCCAGCCGGACAACCGGTGGTAAACTGTTATCCTTCATGATCCAGAAGATGGAGTCAATCGGAGCGGGTTCCTTGTCCACCCGGTTCAGGGAAGCGTAACGCGTCTTAATCGTCCGGCCGTTCCCGTTCCGCAAATCTTCCGTAACCAATACCCGTTTACCGTCCGCGTCCGTCGTTACCCCACAGTTCATCACCGTAGTGAAGTAGGTCGTTTCCCGCGTTCCCGGCAGGTAGTCGTTGGTCTTATCGAAGTATGACGGTTCTAAGGCAACCGACGACCCGTTTTCCCGGGAAATGACGAAGGCATCGTCATGCAGCACGGTAATGTCGTACTTCCCATCGTGCTTTGCGTGCGTCAGCGTAGACTTTCCGGAACCAGACAGGCCGTAAACGGCAAAGACACGGTCGTCCTTGTCCTTGAAATGGAACGCCTTTTCGCCCCCGTGGCAGGCGGTGTAGCCGTGGCGGTGCGCCGTCGCCCACGTTAAGGTTAGGGTCGATTTCTTGAGTTCACCGAAGTACCGCAGTCCCAGGATAGCAGCCACATTATGCTCCGGGTCAAACAGAGCTAACCCCTGCGGGAAGCGCTCGTCGTGCCAGTAAGGGTTAGCATAGATGTAGATGTCCCCCTCATCGTACTGCCGCGAGTTGGCGTAGCGTTTGCGGTATTCCTCAGTCACCGGCTGGAAGTTAAGCATGTATGACAGCAGGTTCATTTCAAACCCTTCCGGCACAGCTAGGTGGGCGCCGACCATAAAGTCTTCATCCAACCCCACGTAAACGTCGGTCTTGTAGAAGTTGTGCTCATGACCGCTGTAAATGGCCTCCCGCAGAACACTCATCATTTCGTCTTCATCCACCGTTGGGTCGTTTAATAGCCGCCGGGCTGCCGCCGTCCGTCCGACAACGCCCCCGTGATTATCAACCAGCTGCACGGCGTCAGACGGTAACCCCAGGTCATCCGTATGCTTAATCGGAATATCCGTCACAATCGTGTTGGGCGCCTTCTTCGCTAAGTAGTACGCCGAGGCAACGTCGGTCACGTGGTGCATGTTGTTTTCATAAAACGCACTCTCCACCGTCGTCCGCATCCGGGAGAAAACCGGATTCTTCTTCGTGATGTCCTTCTCGGCGAAACTTCCGCGTGTACTCATATTAACCACTATCCCTTTTATAAATTTGGACGCAAGAAATCGCTTCCATGTGTTTAGTATAGCATGCTTATTTGTGTTTGTGAATATTTTAATTAACGTCGAATAAATGACGTTTAATCCTTAATGATCAAGGCGTTTGGCCACTATATAAATTAATGACAATCATCACATATAACCCCATTTATCCTACCGTTGAACTTTCTCTTAATGCCCCGTATCATAATCTATGGAACAAACTTACACGAAGAGAGGTTTTACCATGCACCAGGATGTTCATCCTGCCCGTTTTTTCTGGGTGACCCTGCTTAACGCCCTCATTACCGTTTTTGAATTTTTAGGGGGACTGTTTGCCGGCAGTTTAGCACTCCTTGCTGACGCCGGCCACAACCTGAGTGATACGGTCACCATCGTCATTAGCTACGGGGCACACCGCTTAGCCCGGCGCCCCGGCACTGCCGAACAGACCTTTGGTTACCGCCGAGCGGAAATTATTTCGGCGTTTCTTAACGCAGGATTGCTTATCGTCATGGCACTGTTTATTATCGGGGCTGCCCTGCAACGCCTGTTTCATCCTACGGCCGTTAACGGTGAAGTGATGACGGGGGTAGCCGTCATTAGTACGGTTGCGAACTTGCTGTCAGCGGCGCTTCTTCATGCGGGCAGTGCCACCAACCTGAACATTAAGGCCACTTACCTGCACGTCTTAGCGGACGGGCTGAGTTCGATTGGGGTCACCGTGACGGGGTTAATCCTCATGGTGTGGCCCGTTCACTGGCTGGACCCGCTGGTTTCGGCAGCCGTAGCGCTTTACATTGCGTATGAGGCCCTGCCGATTATCAAAAAAACCACCAGCATTCTCATGCAGCGGGCACCACAGCTTGATTATCAGGCCATCATTCGTGATATTACCGCCCTGCCTCAGGTCAACGCCGTCCACCACGTCCACGCCTGGTCCGTTGACGAGCACCGCATCATTTTTTCGGCCCACGTCAACTGCGACGATATTAAACTCAGCGAAGCCGAACAATTGTACCAGGAAATCGGCGCGCTACTGCGCCGGAAGTACCACATTAGCCACGTCACCATTCAGGCGGAGTGCCACCGCGGACAAAACGAGCGGATGTTTAACATTGATCATTAATTTTCAGGACGGACCAAAACAAATGGACTGCGACTTTTTGTCACAGTCCATTTATTTATTAGTCTAATTTCAAATACCGCTCTAACACCTGAAGAACGCCCGCTTCATTGTTACTCGGGGCGATTAGCTGCGCCGTCCGCCGAACCACCGGGCTGCCGTTGGCCATCGCATAACTAATCCCGGCCGCCCGTAGCATTTCCAAATCATTCTCCCCATCGCCAAACGCAATCAGGTCCGCCAGTTGCCGGCCACTGTATGCCAGTAACGTCGCCAACCCCTGCGCCTTGGTTGCCGTTGGGGCAATTAGGTCAATGCTGCCATTACCACTGGGACGGGCCGTTACCCGCCGTTTCAGCCCCTTTGTGAGGGTGGCAACCACCCGCTGCTCGTCTTTCTGGGCAACGTTGACGGTTACCTGATAAATGGTTTTTTCCGGAAGGGGCACGAGGGCAGCCACCTCCACCAAATTCGGACAGTAGTAGTGCGCCCGCTCCCGGAGAACCGCCGGGGCATCCTGGGCAACGTAGGCGTGCCGCACCCCGCATACCATCGGTGCCAGCCCCAACTCCAGGCACCGGGTGATAATGGTGGTCGCCACGTCTGCGGGAACAAAGTGCCGAACAGGCGCCATCCCAGGGCTGGTAATGTGCGCCCCGTTTTCCGCAACGTAACTGACCGCCGGAAACGCCTCAAAGTACTTCACCAGCCGCTCGTACTGGTTCCCGCTTGCAACAATAAACTGGATATCATGTTCTTGCAGTGCCGCAAGGACCCGGGCAAACCGGTCCTCATCGAACTGCTTGTAATCATCAAGAAAGGTCCCGTCCATATCAACGGCGACCGCCCGAAACGGAACTGATTGCATTCCTTACACCCCCGTATTAAGCTGTAACCCTTTTCTTGATTATAACAAAAACCACGCCCGATTTACCGGATAAATGTAATCGGTTACGTGGTTGTTAAATCACTGGTTAGCGTTGTAAGAACTTTGGCACCAGAATCGTCCGCGGCGTACGGTTCACCTGCTGAAGCCGCTTGCGGTTAACCACCGCAATTAACTGCAGCATTGTGATCGCCACCGAACTCCGTTTTCGGTACGACGTGTACTTCGGCCGCCACTGGGTAACGTACTTATTCTTGTAAGCCCGCAGCCCCTGGAACCCGTACAGCTTGTAGCCGTACTCATAAATGAAGTGGGCCGCCTTTTCTTCAAGGAAACTAAACTTCGATTCCCCGACGTTGGAGAGGGGGGCCATCCCCATGTTGAACCGCTGGTAATCGTGTTCCTGCCCGTACTGGAACAGACTGATAAAAATCATGTCCATGATACCGGACGGCGCATCCTTACTGTGGCGCATCAGGTCAACGGATAACGTCCCGTCATCCATCGGCATCAACGTCGCAAAGGCCACCAGCGTGTCGTCCTGTGCCCGGACAAGCGCAACCGGCGCCTCGTTTATATAGTGCGGATCAAAGAAGCCCAGCGAAAAGCCCTTTTCGACCTGACCGTCCAGCCAACTATCAGAAACCACCCGCATTTCAGCCATCAACTGGTCGGAAACAGGTGCGGGTTCCATCGTAAACGTGTAACCCTCCCGTTCAAACTTGTGCATGAGCGCCCGCTGCGCCCGTTGTTTTTTGCCGGCAAGGGTAAAGGATGGTAAGTCCACCGTCCCCTCTTCGCCCGTCTTGATAAAGTCGTAGCCGTACTCATGCAGCAGCAACGTCAACTGCGCGTTGATTTCGTAAAAGACCAGTTGGTAACCGTAGCGGTCAGCCGCCATAATTAACGCACTAATCGCGTCTTCCAGGTAGGATTGATCCCCGACCGGCTCGCCCATAATCATAAGTTTGTCCGCCTTGAGCTGGTACATGAAGAAGAGCTTATCTTCACCGTCAACCGTGTAATAGTACAGGTGCTTATCCTGCAGGAACGCCAGGTGACTGACCTCGTTGCCCCCGTACGTACTGATTACGCGTTTAATCCGTGCTTCGTCGTATTCAAACCGCTGGAACGGGTTTGTCCCCGATGCCAGGTAGTTCATGATGGCCACCAGAATGACCGTAGCAATAATAATCCCGATGAACCCGTACAACCATACGCGCTGCGCCGGGAAGAGGAGCAGCGGCGGGACGTGGTGCGGATGGTGGTGGTGAATCAACGTGCTTGGCGCATTGATAATCCCCACGACCACGTACAGGAGCGCAATCCCGACCACAATGGCGGTGTCAACGACCACCTCAGCGAGTGAGTACTGCAGCTGTTCACGGTACAGTTCGTGGCGGGAAAGCACCACCGCCAGGAAAACAACCGCCAAGAAAATCGCTAAACTCAGCGTATACGCATGAATGAGCGTGTTTATAATCCCGACCGCCAGAATCACCAGCGTCGGCCAGAACGCCTTCTTCACCTTATTTTGAATCCCGCGCGCCATCCCCAGCAGCATGAACGCAAAGATAATGCTGGAAATCTGGTTGAGGAAGAGGAACGTATACGTGTCCAGCTTCATCAGTAACCCGTTACTCAACGTAAAGTTGGGCACCGCCGCTTCCAGCAACATGAAAATCGCTGAGAAGTACATGAAGGCCGTCACCAGGAAGTGCGCCCCCTTATGAAGCAGCGCCCGCGGTAACCCGTTAAAGTGCTCGTTGACCCGGTGGCCCAGATCATGGGCAAAGAAGACCAACCCGACCAGGAACGGCACAATGTAGTAGAACAGCCGGAATAAGAGCAACCACGCCACGGCCACGGCGCTCGGAACGTGGAGGGCCGTCAACCCAATCAGCATGAACACGTCAAACGAACCCAACCCTCCTGGGACTAGCGAGATAATTCCCACGACCTCGGCAATTATGTACAGCGGGAAGACCGCTGCCAAGTGAACGTGCGGGTGTAAAATGGCTCCGATTAACAGGAAAAACAGGGCCGCTAGCCCCCACTCACACGTTGACGTGGCAATCAACCCCACTTCCCGCTTGAGGGTGAGGTCCCCGAAAAAGGCGTTATCCTTGAACTTCGTCACGCAAAATAGGACGGGGAAGTACAGCCCCCCGCCTAACAACCACACGGCGTAGTTGTGGAAGTGGTGTCCAATCCCCAGCCCAAACATCATCAGGAGGGCCACCCAACAGTAAATTGATAACCCCGCCAGTAAGAACAACGCAATTTTTGAGATAGCGTAGAGTACCTGCTTCTTCGTGGCATTTTTGTTGTAGAAATTAGCCCGCAGCGTGGCGCCAAGCACCCCGCCAAACCCCGCAATGTTAGTGAAGGTGTTGGTAATCCACCCACTCCGCACAACGTACGGAACGGTATAGTTCTCCGGCAAAAACTTGACAATCATGAAATCGTACCCCAACATTGGAGCGACCGCAATTAGTCCGCCCACCAACATAATGATAATTTCCAGGGGCGTTCTGGCCATCAAACTGGCGCCAACGTGGGCCCAGTCAAGTTTTTTGAAAATCTGGCCGATTTCATACGCAACAAAGGTGAAAACCGAAAAGGCAAACAGGACCTTAATCACCGTAAAGTTTCGCCCGATAAAGTTCTTAATTCGTTCGTACGCTTGCTTAATCACGCGTGTTCCTCCTCGTGTTATGTCCTTTCAATTATCACCAATAACCTTGTTATGTAGGCATTTGTAGGAAACATAACTTTTTTCCGACCATTAATGGACAAAAACAGCCTTTTCAACTGCTCTTTACATTTTTTATATTACCCGCATTATTATAGCAAAAACGACCTCTTGCCACTACGACAAGAGGTCATTTTATGTACGCGCGTTGTGACGAGCACAACGCAGACGCAATTGCAGGTAGCTATCCTGCTGGTATGTTTTTCATCAACAACATCATCATATGCTAACACCACATAAAGTTCAATGGCTTCGCTTAACAAAATGCTAAATCCTACCACATGCCATGCTATAAAAAAACAGCAGTGGAAAACCACCGCTGTTTGAATTAACCGATTAACCAGGCGATTACTTAAGCGTAACCGTAGCACCCGTTTCTTCGATCTTGCTCTTGATGTCTTCGGCTTCGTCCTTAGCAACGCCTTCCTTGATAACTGAAGGAGCGTTGTCAACAAGACCCTTAGCGTCCTTAAGACCAAGACCAGTGATTTCCTTAACCACCTTGATCGTCTTAACCTTAGCGTCGCCGGCAGCCGTCAATTCGATGTCAAACTCTGACTTCTCAGCAGCGCCGTCAGCACCTGCAGCACCTGCAGCTGCAACCGGAGCAGCAGCTGAAACGCCGAATTCGTCTTCGATTGCCTTAACTAAGTCGTTTAATTCAAGGATGCTGGCTTCCTTTAAGTCAGCAATGATCTTATCTGTATCTAAAGCCATTTTATTTACCTCCGTTTATTATGAAATGTCGTGGCTTAAGCCGCACAACTATGCAGCATCTTCGTCCTTGCTGTCGGCAACGGCCTTGACGGCGTATGCGACGTTCCGAACTGGTGCCTGCAGAACAGACAGTAACATTGAAAGCAGCCCTTCGCGGTTCGGCAGCTTGGAGAGGGCCTGGATTTCTTCGAGTGAAGCAACCTTCCCTTCGATCATGCCACCCCGTAATTCAAGGTTTTCATGATCCTCAGCAAACTTAGCCAAAATCCGTGCTGGTGCCGTAACGTCGTCGTTAGTGAAAGCAACGGCTGTCGGGCCAACGAACATGTCGTCTAAGCCTTCGATGCCGGCCTGCTTAACGGCCCGCTTAAGGTACGTGTTCTTGATAACGCGCATCTCAACGCCGGCTTCCCGCAGCTGCTTCCGCAGATCCGTGACTTCCTCAACGGTTAAGCCCCGGTAGTCCACAACAACGTTTGCAACGCAATCCTCGAACTTCTTAGCAACTTCGTCGACGACTGCGGCCTTCTTTGCGATAACTTCCTTACTCAATTGATTCACCTCCCAGTCAGTGTGTCAACGGGCAATAAAAAAGCCCTCCATCCACTAAGACATAGAGAGTTCCGATAAATAATTATCTCCTCGGCAGGATATTAAGGCGCATGCCACCTGAGTCTTAGGTAGAATCATATTAAATTGACCTCTCTTAGGTTACCATGCTTTATTTACTGCGTCAACGGGCAATAAAGGAATAACAAAAAGAGCCCGGTCGCCCGGACTCTTAATCGCTAATTCGCTGCCGCTTACATCGTGGCCGTGTCAATCGTGACACTCGGGCCAAACGTTGAAGCAACTGACAGGTGCTGAACGTACGTCCCCTTAACACTTGCCGGCCGCAGCTTCAAAATGATGTCGTAAATCGTCTGGAAGTTTTCTTCCAGGGCCTTAGCATCGAATGAAACCTTCCCAAACGGAACGTGCACGTTCCCGTCACGGTCTGTCCGGTACGTTACCTTCCCGGCCTTGGATTCCTCAACGGCCTTCTTAACGTCCATCGTCACCGTACCAGTCTTCGGGTTTGGCATTAAGCCCTTTGGCCCTAAGACCCGTCCAAGACGACCAACCTGGGCCATCATGTCTGGTGTGGCAATGGCAACGTCAAAGTCAAGCCAGCCATCCTGGATCTTCTTAACTAAGTCGTCGTCACCAACAAAGTCGGCGCCGGCTTCTTCAGCTTCCTTGGCCTTTGGTCCCTTAGCAAACACAACAACCTTCTGGTCTTTCCCAGTTCCGTTTGGCAGCACAACGGCGCCCCGGAGCTGTTGGTCAGCCTGCTTGGTGTCCAAGTTCAGCTTGAAAGCAACTTCCATGGTGGCATCAAAGCCAGCAAAGTCAATCTTCTTAACCAGTTCGATCGCTTCAGCAGCCGTGTATGACTTGCCTGCTTCGACCTGCTTAGCAGCTTCTAAGTACTTCTTACTCTTTTTCTTAGCCATTAGTGATTATCCTCCTTGCAATCTGTGGTCAATCGGATATACCTCCCACCTGATTTTCGGGCTTTCGTCCCGAAATCCGACTGAGAAGTATGGGATTAGCCTTCGACGGTGAAGCCCATGCTCCGTGCAGTACCTTCAATCATGCGCATTGCGGCTTCGACATCCGCAGCGTTTAGATCTTGCATCTTTGTTTCGGCGATTTCCTTCACCTGGTCCTTCGTCACCGTAGCGACCTTCTTGGTGTTTGGTTCACCGGAACCCTTCTGAACACCAGCAGCCTTCTTGAGTAAGACGGATGCCGGCGGAGTCTTAGTAATGAAGTCGAATGACCGGTCTTCATAAACACTAATAACAACTGGAATCAGCATACCCGCCTGATCCTGTGTCCGGGCGTTGAACTCCTTCGTGAAGCCCATGATGTTGATTCCGGCCTGTCCAAGGGCAGGACCTACTGGCGGAGCTGGAGTTGCTTTACCAGCAGGAATTTGTAATTTAACAACGTTAACTACTTTTTTAGCCACGGTAATACCTCCTTAAAATCCGTGTGTGGTCGGATGGCTGCGTCGAATTCAGCCTCCCACTGAATGCACGGCAACGCCATGCATACTTGAATAGTCTACCATGTTAGTCCTTGCCCGACAAGCCCCTGCGGCCGAGAAACGTGGCAACTAACCGGTCAACTGCCGCATTCTGGTGCAATAAACTATGCTGGGCGCCCACGCCAGTAAACCGGTGTTCCTGGTACCGGGAATCCGCAACCAGGTGCCGGAGGGCCCGGGCGGAGTTAACCCCCACCGAGCCATCAGTATGCGCATGTAGCTCGCCGTAAACATTCAAAAAGCGGGTAGTTGCCGGAATCGCCGCCTGATTGCGGTGCAGGTGGCGGTACCGGGGGGTCTGGTGCGTGGGACCCGTTGAGGTCAGCGCGTAATCCTCGATATGTGCCCAGTCCGTCTTCCCCGGGTCGGTATCGTTAAACGGGGCGGCAATCGTTACCGCTTGCTTGATTGCCGGCTCCTGGTGAACATCGTGGGTTACCAGGTAATGCAACAGGGCAACTCCGCCCATTGAATGCGCAACCACCTTGACTTCCTTCCGCCCAAGATGGTAGAGGGTCCGTAACAACACCCGCAATCCCGAGACCTGCACCTCCACGGGTCCCCGGTTTTGAACAAACAGGACCTGAATCAGGTCGCTGGTTGTCAACTCACCCTGCACCCGCGTGATTCGCCCCTGATCGAGCCACACCGTCGCAACCTGTGCGCCCCAACCGTGCCTTACAAACCGCCTAATCATCGGGCCTAGCGAAAACCGGTTGCCGTTATACCCCGGAATAAATAAAACGGGGACCCGCCAATTGCTTGTCCCCGGATGGTGGGAAGAATGGTGGGCGAGCCAGTAACCCCCGCCGGCAAGAATGCCCGCGCCGATTAGTACCTGACCCCATTTCCGTCGTGTCATGGTAACCACCTCTTTTTCCCGTACATTAAATTAGTTGACCTTATCTACCTGGTCGAAGTCAAGCTCCGTGGCTGTTTCCCGGCCAAACATGTCGATGTTAACCTTCAACTTCATCTTTTCGTGGTCGATGGCCGTAATCTTACCTTCCAGGCCACTGAACGCTCCGTTGATGATCCGCACGGTGTCACCAACGTCCGCCTTGAAGTCAACGTGCCGCGTTGACATTCCGAGCCGCCGCAGAATCAGCTGAATTTCATCATCCAACAGCGGGGCCGGCTTGCTTCCGGAGCCGTGCGACCCAACAAATCCGGTTACCCCCGGGGTGTTCCGCACAACGTACCAGGACTGGTCCGTCATAACCATTTCTACTAAAACGTAGCCCGGGAAGGTCTTCTCCATTTCCACCTTATCCTTCCCGTCTTTCAGCTGATGGTGCTCCTCTTCTTCCGGCACGATTACCCGGAAGATGTAGTCCTGCATACCCATTGAGGTCGTCCGGGACTCCAGGTTATTTTTCACTTTGTTTTCGTAACCAGAGTACGTGTGCAGCACATACCATTTCTTTTCGTTTTCTGTCGTCGTCATAAGTAAACTCCTCTTTGTCATTAGGGTAAAATAAAAAAACCTTGCCGCAACAAGATTTTTCGCTTCGGTTGTATTATACAAAACCTTCCGGGTCCCCGCAACCAGCGCTACTTAAAGCGCACCGATGATCATCTGGGCCGCCCAGTCAACGAGCGCAAAGAAAATGATAAACAGAATCGATGACATTACCACGATGTCGGTTGAGTGCATCGTCTGCCGGAAGTTCAGCCATGTCGTGTCCTTCATGGTCTGAATAACACCCTTAATAAACTTCATTCCTGCCGTTCCTCCGTTACTTGGTTTCCCGGTGCAGCGTGTGCTTTCCGCAGTACCGGCAAAATTTCTTAACTTCAAGCCGCTCAACCCGCTGGGGATTCGCTGCAATCGTATAATTCCGTGAACCACACACGGAACATGCAAGTGCCACGCGCTTTTGTGCCATGCTGATCACTCCTTACACGTTATCCTTAGCTACCCTATCATAAACGCGGGAAGCGTGTCAATTTCCGCCGCTAGCCGCGGGACGTAAAGCCCTGATACATAATGAGGCTTGCCGCCACGCTAGCGTTGAGGCTTTGGACATGCCCGGTCATCGGGATGGTGAGCATTTCATCACACGTTTTTTTAAGGAGGGGGGTAATTCCCCGGCCTTCGTTCCCGATTACCACAACCGTTGGTCCCGTAGCCTGCCACTGGCGGAAGTCAGTTCCTTCCATGTCAGTCCCAAACAACCAACATCCCCGCTTCTTAAGCTCCTTGGCCGTCTGCACCATGTTAGTAACCCGGGCAACCGGAACGTGTTCGATGGCTCCGGTAGACGTTTTGGCAACCGTCGCCGTGAGTTGAACAGCCCGCCGCTTAGGAATGATGATTCCGTGCACCCCGGTTGCATCAGCCGTCCGCAGAATCGATCCCAGGTTATGCGGGTCAACGATTCCATCCAGCATCAACAAGTACGGTACTTCGCCCTGCTCCTCTGCCCGGGCAAACAGGTCATCGACCGTGGCGTACTCGTACGCCGCAATCGCCAGCACCACGCCCTGGTGATTTTGCCCCGCGACTAACCGGTCGAGCTTCTGCTTCGGCACGGAACTGACAATGATGTGCTGCTGCTTGGCTAGCTGCACCATCGTGTGCACCGCATCCGCCTTTAGGTCCACCTGGACAAACAGCTTGTTAGCTTCCTGGTGGGCTTTCAGCGCTGCCATGACGGGGTGCCGTCCGATAATAAAGTCTGCTGCCATTACTTTCCCTCCCGTTCAACCGTTTGGATGCACCAGTTTGCCAGTTCGGTTAGCCGGTCCTGCTGGCCACTCAAAAAGAGGTACCCGAATAACGCTTCAAACCCGGTTGAAATCCGGTAAGTTACCACGTTCGTGTTCTTCGCGGAGGTGTGGCTTTTAGCGTTCCGCCCCCGCTTATAAAACTCCTGCTCGGTTGGCGTCATGAGGTTTTCTTCTTCCATCTTATCGATTAAAAACGCCTGCGCCTTAGCCGAAACATAGTGGGTTGCCCGGTGATGAAGCTTCGTTGGTTTACTAATCCCACTGGCTAGTAAGTGCCGCCGGATATACACCTCGTAGATGGCGTCCCCAATGTAGGCCAGGGCAATTCCGTTTAGCTGCTGATAATCAACGCCACTCATGCGCGTTTCCACCTCGTTCCTTGGGGGGTATCTTCGAGAATAATCCCCTGTTCCTTCAACTCATCCCGAATCTGATCGCTTGTCGCAAAGTCACGCTGTTTCCGGGCCGCTTCCCGCTTGGCAATCAGGGCGTCAATCCAGGCATCATCATCCGTTTTCTTTGTTTCCGCCGGGAAAGTAATCCCAAAAATTGCCATCACCGTAGTAAACCGGTCCAATAACTGCGTCAGCGTCTCACAGAAAACGGTGTCCTGGGCGCTGTATGTGTTCAGCACCTTCGCCATCTCATACGCAACCGCAATCCCGTTTTGCGCGTTGAAATCATCGTCCATCGCGTCCTTAAACTGCGCTTCCAGGGTGGCGAACTGCTTCTCAACCGCCGCATCGTGGCCTGAACGGGCATCCGCTAATCGGAAGCGGACGTTTGCCACCGCCGTGCGCAACTTTGTCAGGTTAGCTTCTGCTTCCTGGAGACTGGCGTCGCTGTACTGGATTGGGTGCCGGTACTGAACGGTGGCAATGAGGAACCGCAGCACCTGCGGGTCCACCTGCTTAAGCAGTTCGTGCACCGTCACGAAGTTGCCGGCCGACTTACTCATCTTCTCGTTTTCCGTCCCGACCGTCACAAACCCGTTGTGCATCCAGTAGCGCGCAAACGGCTGACCGGTGACCGCTTCACTCTGCGCAATTTCATTCTCGTGATGCGGAAATTCAAGGTCCTGGCCGCCGCCGTGAATGTCGACCGTCGCTTCCAGATACTTGGTCGCCATCACCGAACACTCGATGTGCCATCCCGGACGGCCACTCCCCCACGGAGCATCCCAGCTGATTTCACCGGGCTTGGCCGCCTTCCAGAGAGCAAAGTCGAGCGGATCTTCCTTCTTATCTTGATCGCGCGCATCCGTCCGGGCACTTGCCCCCTGCTCAAGGTCATCGATTGTTTGCCCGGAAAGTTCCCCGTAGTGGGCAAACTTACGGGTACGGTAGTAGACATCGCCCGCACTGACATAGGCGTACCCCTTATCAATGAGCTGCTGGATAAAGTCAATGATGGCGGGAATGTTTTCCCGGACCCGTGGGTTAACCGTGGCCCGCTTGACGTTGAGGGCAGCCGTGTCCTCATAAAAAGCGTTAATATACTTGTCCGTCAACTCATCAACCGCCATTCCCGTTTCCTGGCTGGCCTTAATAATCTTATCGTCAACGTCGGTAAAGTTGGAAACGAACTTAACGGTGTACCCGCGATATTCCAGGTAGCGCCGAATCGTATCAAACGCCACAACGCTCCGGGCGTTCCCAATATGAATGTAGTTGTACACCGTCGGCCCGCAGACGTACATTAGGACCTCATTGGGCTTTTGCGGTGTAAACGGCTCCTTCTCGTTTGTGAGCGTGTTGTAAATTTGAATCACTGGAATTCCCCCTAACAAAAAGAAGGCGTGGCAAAACCAAGAAAACGAGCGGAGTGAAAGCAGGAAGGCAAACGAATCACGCAGCAGCAATTCGGAGGCTTGCGCACTTCCATTCAGCTCGTTTAATTGGGAATCCGGTTAACCGGAATTAACCGGGATTTTTGCCATACCCTCTCCGTGGTCCCGCGCCACGCCTAGTTAATTTCAGCAAGCGTCTGGTCAATGTACTTTAAGACGTTGTCCCGGCCGAACAACTCAATGGTTGGGCCGATTTCCGGGCCGTGCATGGACCGGGTCGCCGCAATCCGAATCGGCATGTAGAGTTTCCGTCCCCGCACACCGGTTTCATGCTGAACGTCCCAGATAGCGTTTTGAATCTCCGTTGCGTCAAACAACGGCATCGTCTCAACGCGCTTCTTGAACGCCTCGATGACCGGCACTGCGTTTTCATCCGCCAGTTCTGCCCGATCATCAGCGCTTAACTCATCCGGAATATTGAAGAAGATGTCCGCCATTTCCACAATCTGGCCCATGTAGGACATCTGCCGCTTGTACAGGTTGATGAGCTTCCGCGCCCACTCAATCGTTGCAACGTCCGGATCTTCCTTGATTAACCCAGCCTTAATCAGCTGCTTGAGCGCCAGGTCAACCACCGTATCCTCGTTTCCAAGCTTAACGTAGCGGTTGTTGACCCACTCAAGCTTTTTAATGTCAAAGGCTGCTGGTGACTTGCTTAACCGCTTGTAGTCAAACATCTTAATGAACTGCTTGCGCGTAAAGATTTCTGACTCACCCTTCGGTGACCAACCCAACAGCGTGATGAAGTTAAACATCGCGTCTGGCATGTATCCGAGGGAACGGTACTGTTCGATAAACTGAAGCACCGTTTCGTCCCGCTTACTGAGCTTCTTGCCCGTTTCAGCGTTAATAATCAAGGACATGTGGCCGAACTGCGGTGGCTGCCACCCGAAGGCCTCGTAAACTACCAACTGCTTGGGGGTGTTGGCAACGTGGTCGTCGCCCCGCAGCACGTGGGTAATCTCCATCATGTGATCGTCAACAACAACGGCAAAGTTGTACGTCGGCATACCATCGCGCTTCTGGATAACAAAGTCACCCCCGATGGTTTCAGACTTAAAGCTGACGTGGCCCTTCACCATGTCGTCCCACTCGTAGACCTTGTTGGCCGGAACGTGAATCCGAACAACCGGCTTCAATCCCTTGGCCTCGCACTCTTCCTGCTTAGCCTTAATTTCGTCATCACTCATCCCAGCATACTCGTACACGTAGCGCGGGGCTTCGCCGTTGGCCTTCTGCTGTTCCCGCTGGGCCTGTAGCTCTTCTTCGGTCATGTATGACTTGTAGGCAATCCCCTTGTCCAGTAGTTCCTGAATCAGCGGCTGGTAAATCTCCCGCCGTTCGGACTGCCGGTACGGGCCAAAATCGCCCGGCTTATCCGGACCTTCGTCCCAGTCAATGCCCAGCCACTTTAAGTTATCCAGCTGGCTCCTTTCCCCGTCCTGCACGTTCCGCTTCGTATCAGTATCCTCGATCCGAATCACAAACGTCCCGTTGTTATGCCGGGCAAACAGGTAGTTAAACAGGGCCGTTCGGGCATTCCCGATGTGAAGATGCCCCGTCGGACTTGGTGCGTACCGCACCCGAATCTTTTGTGGTTGTTCCGCTTCTGCCAAAATGAGCGCCTCTTTCTTCGTAATAATCTCACAGTGGGCAGCAAGCCCCGCCCACCAGTCTTCTCAATTCTACAATGCTCCCCTGCGTTCCGCAACTACTGCTGGTTAGCAGCGCCACTTGCCTGCTGGTCGTTATTCTGCGCTGCGGGCGCCTTTTCGTCCTGCTTTTGGGTCGGCTGCTTCGGAGTAACTTCACTGGACTGTTCGTCACCGGCCGCCGACTGATCCTTTGCCGCCGATGAGCTCTGCGTTGCGGATGAACCTGACGCTGAACTTGCCGCGCTCACGCCGCTGTTTTGGGCTTCCTGACTCTTTTCGGCGGAAGCGTCCTTCGTCGGATCGTGCCGCAGAATGTAGACGTTCACGGCGTGCACAATCATCTTCCAGAGCCGTTCGAAGAAGTTCATGTGAGCATCCTTCCAGTCGTTGGCATTAATCATGTTGCCGTTCTTATTGTTGGCCACGTTGTGCTGCACGTTCTTAATCGTATTAACTACCGTGCTGGTCTTGGCAACCGGAGCGTGTTCGAAGTTAACCAGCGCTTGGACAATCTGGTTGATGGCTGACTGCGGCGTTTCGCTGGCAATCCCCTGCTTTTGTAACTGCTTCATCAACATGCTTTGAATCTCGGAAGCAGAATCCATTTTGCCGTTCTGCCGGTCCTGGGCGACCTGCTGGGCAACGGCTAAGACCGCTTGAACTAATTTCCCGGCGTACTGGGAGTCACCCTGGTTAGCCTGAACGGCCGGCTGGGTAGCCTGTAACAGCCCGTTGGCGGCCGCCGTGTTCTTGCTGTTCAGTTGAATTCCGTCAACTGCAAGGGCCTTGTACACCCCGGTCAGGGCAGACGTCCCGGAAACCGGCGTGTTGGCCGTTACCACGATGTTCATGTCCTTTACCCCAGCACAGGCTGCTGCCATGGCGTACTGCTGCGGGGTAACCTGGGTGATGTTGTCCTTGCCATCAAAGTCCTTGATGGAAACGTTAATCCCCGTTCCCGGGTCGGCTGGTTGCAGGGCCACCGAGCTAATCATAGCTGAGTCGGTTGTCGCCTGCCCGTTGCCCACGTACTGGCCGTAGTCCTGGCCCGTTGCCGTCAGGTTCGTGAAGTTGGCGGCGCTACTGTTACCCGCCAGCACCTGGGCGACCTGCTGCCGTTCACTGTCGGATAAACCCGCGCCAAAGACCATGTACGGCTTGCTAAGCTGCTTAGTTTGAACGGATTGGCCCCCGTTATTAAAGGTTGGCGTACTCTGGCTTGACTGCTGGGTCGTAGCTGGAGTGTTGGCGTTGTCCCCCGCAACGTCGTCAGCACATGCCACCGGCGTTGCGGCTAGGAGCGCCAGCCCCACCATGCTTGTTGTCATTAACTTGTTTAATTTCATGTTAATCCTCCTAGTTCTTCTCCCGGAGCTCCCGCTTCGAGTGCGTTGGTTTAGCAAAAATCATCCGGCCGGCATCGGTCTGCAAGGCACTCGTGACCTCCACCTCAATGGTCTTGTTCATGTAGTACCGGCCGTCTTCGACCACGATCATCGTTCCGTCATCCAGGTACGCAACTCCCTGATGGCGCTCGGTACCGTTCTTAATGACCATCACGTTTAACTTCTCCCCCGGAATTACCCGCGGCTTGAGCGCCTTGGCCAGGGCGTTAATGTTAAGCACCTCAACGTTTTGGAACTCACAGACCTTATTGAGATTATAGTCGTTTGTGACGATCACTGCATCCATCATCTTCGCTAATTTGATTAATTTGCTATCAACTTCCTGAATATCCGGAAAATCACCCTCGTACATCTTTACCGGGACATCGTTTTCCTTCCGGAGCTTGTTTAAAATATCCAGTCCGCGCCGGCCCCGAACCCGCTTGATACTATCGCCCGCATCCGCAATGTACTGCAACTCGTACAGCACAAAGTTTGGCACCACGAGAACACCCTCGATAAAACCGGTCTTCACGAGGTCGTAAATGCGCCCGTCAATCAGAATGTTGGTATCTAAGAGCTTGTACTTGTGGAAGTGGTCATCTACCTTCCGTTCGAGGACATCCCCTGCCGGCCGGTCACGGTGCATTAGCCGCTTGAAGAAGGTCGGGTCAAGGTCGCCAAACTTATTCCGGCCAAACACGTACCCGGCATACCCGAACAAAAGCATCAGGATCACCGGCAGCACCGTGTTCAAGAAGAACAGGTGGGAGTGGGAAAATAAGCTGGAAACCAACGCTGCAATCAGCATCCCCACAATCACGGACAGGGAAATGGCCGCAATGGCTGCAGGGTTCTGCTGGGTAAGCCGTTTTTCAATCCGCGCCAGCGTCCGGTCAACCAGGTTACCAAATACCAGCATCATCAACCCCATCACAACCAACCCAATCAGCATGTCCGTCAGGGGGTTATTAAGCACGGGCTGGTAAATCCCCCCAAGTTGCCATAAATATGGTAAAAACGTGTACCCGCCGCCCAAACCAAGGAGGGCAAATACAATCATAATGATTTTCTTGCGCACGTTAACGCACCTCAATTCCTACTTATTGAAAACAATCCGGAGCGCATCGTTAATTGTTGTTACCCCAACACACTCAATTTTTGTGGGAGGCGTCCAGTCCCGCAGGTTATTTTGCGGGAGAATTACCCGCTTAAAGCCGAGCTTGGCTGCCTCGTTGACCCGCTCCTCAATCCTGTTAACCCGCCGAATCTCCCCGGTTAACCCAACCTCCCCGATAAAACAGTCGGTCGGTGCCGTTTCAACGTCGCGGTAACTGGACGCGATGCTGACAGCAAGGGCCAAGTCAATCGCTGGTTCGTCCAGCTTCACCCCACCAGCCGCTTTCAGGTAAGCGTCCTGGTTTTGGAGCAGCATTCCCGCCCGTTTCTCCAGAACAGCCATAATAAGGGCGACCCGGTTGTGGTTAAGTCCCGTTGTTGTTCGCTTGGCATTACCAAAAGCCGTCGGGGTTACCAGTGCCTGCAGTTCAACCAGGATTGGCCGGGTCCCCTCTAAGGAAACCACCACGGCCGAACCGGTCGCTCCGCGCAAACGTTCCTCCAGGAAGATTTCGGAGGGGTTGGCCACCTCCCGCAGGCCACCGGTCCGCATCTCAAAAATACCAATCTCGTTGGTCGACCCGAACCGGTTTTTTACGGCCCGCAGGATCCGGTAACTCCGGTGCAGGTCGCCCTCAAAGTACAGAACGGTGTCAACCATGTGTTCTAGAATCTTCGGCCCGGCAAGCGCGCCTTCCTTGGTCACGTGGCCGACGATGAAAATCGTAATCCCGTTTTCCTTCGCAATCCGCATCAGGTCAGCGGTAACTTCCCGAATCTGGGAGACGCTCCCGACCGCTGCGGTCATATCCGGCTCCTGCATTGTTTGCACGGAGTCAATTACCACAAAGTCCGGGTGCAGGCTGGCGATGTTTTCCTTGATTGCGCCCATATCCGTTTCAGGGTACAGGTAAAACTGGTCACCGCCAACCCCCAAACGGTCAGCACGCATTTTAATCTGCACGGCACTCTCTTCCCCGGAAACATACAGCACCTTCTGGCCGGTTTCCGCAAGTTGACCGGACACCTGCAACAGGAGGGTGGACTTCCCGATGCCGGGATCGCCCCCAATGAGGACGAGGGACCCCGGAACGATCCCGCCCCCGAGCACCCGGTTAAGTTCTGCCAACTGCGTTTCAATCCGCGGGGTTTCTTCCGTTGTCACCTGCCCAATCAGTTCGGGTTTGATCGTCCGCCCCGCCATCGTCCGGTGCGGTGCCGCTGCCTGGTGGGCTGCCGGGTGATCCACCTCTTCAACCAGGGTATTCCACTCGCCACAGTTCGGACACCGCCCAAGATACCGCGGCGACACGTACCCGCACTTTTGACAAACATACTTCGTTTTTGCCTTGGCCACCAGACCGCCTCCCCTCTAGGCTTTACAACTTAACTACTTTCCACTACTTCCAAAACCGCCCGTTCGCTTAGCTAACGGCGTTTGTTCGTTATCCGCCCGGAGGTATGGCATGAAGATTGCCTGGGCAATCCGCTCCCCCTGCTTCACGTGATAGTCACGAATCCCAAAGTTTAATAGCTGGACAAACAACTCCCCCTCGTTATTCGGGTTATTGTAGTAGTCCGCATCCACGACCCCAATTCCGTTGGGGAGAACCAGCCCCCGCTTTAACGGGCCACTTGACCGGTCAGCAATAAGAACGAACTCATCCTCCTGCATGTACGCCTTTACGCCAGTGGGCACCAGGTACGGTTTGAGAACCGCCCACGCGTCATCTAAGGCGGCATCCGTCACATTCTCTTCCCGCCGCAATGCGCGGAGCACCTTTAAGAAGGGCCCGCGCCAAATACTTGGCAGCGTAAAGTCCCGGGCCGCAAACAGATCATACCCCGCTGCGTGCTGCGTTGCCCGCACCGGTAGATGAACGTCTTCTGGGTCGTACGAACTGACCCGTTCAAATCCTCGTTTCATGGTTTCCCTCCGTTTTATATAAGTACATTCATCTTACCACTAAGTCCCGGTTCCGAATAGTATTCCTTGCGGGGGAATCCCCGTAAAAAATGGTATAATAACGCATGAAACGGAGGCGGTAAATTTGAAGTACGAATGGCGCAGTACGCGGGTGCGGTGCCTGGACGACCAGGGACAGCGGATCGGCGAAATCGGCTGGCACATGATTGATGATGACCAGACCTACGTGATTGAACGAACGTGGGTCGACCCCAACCACCGGGGAACGGCCATCGCCGCTGAAATGACCAAGAAGCTGCTTGACAAAATTACCACGGAAAACAAAAAGTTTATTCCGCTGTGCAGTTTTACGGAGCACTTCTTGGATAAGGAACCGCAGTATCGGAAAGCGGCCTATTATCCACACGACGAGGAGGAATTTTAGATGACGCAGGATGAGTTAAAGCAGATGGTCGGGCAAAAGTCCGTCGAATTCATTGAGGACGGGATGATTGTCGGGCTGGGAACCGGAACGACCTCTACATACATGGTGGATGCCCTCGGCAAACGGCTGGCCGAAGAAGGCCTCCACATTACGGGGGTCACAACATCGAAGCGGACGGCGGACCAGGCCAATCAGCTCGGGATTCCGCTAAAGTCCATCAATGACGTTGACCACATCGACCTCACCATTGACGGGGCCGATGAAATTGACAAGGATTTCCAGGGGATTAAGGGCGGCGGGGCCTCCCTCCTCTTCGAAAAGATTGTGGCCACCAATTCAGACCGCAACATCTGGATTGTCGACGAGGGCAAAATGCACGAACAACTAGGTAGCTTCCCGCTGGCAATTGAGGTAATTCCATACGGAAGCCAGCAGCTCTTTGATAAGTTTAGCGCCCGGGGATTAAACCCTGTTTTCCGGCGGGACGAAGCTGGCGATTTTGCCCGGACCGATTCAAACAACTGGATTATTGACCTGCACGTTGACCCAATCACCGACCCGTACGGCCTGCAGGACTACCTGATTAATCAGGTCGGGGTGGTTGAACAGGGACTCTTCCTGGACGTTGTAAACACGGTTATTGTGGGCCACCCGGACGGACCAGAAATTATTCACGCCCGGAAGTAAAAGGAGTATAATGAGAATATCATTAGAAAAGGAGTAGAATTCTCATGAGTAAATCGATTAGTGCTGATGAATTAGGCCGGTTCCGGGATAACCTCCAGGGCCGGAAAGACGCCGCGGTAATCGCCCGTAGCGTAGCAAAAAACGGGATCCTCGCTTCCGCAACGGACTACGAGGCTGCCACTAAGATGGAACCGGTCTTCTCCATTGACCTGGATACCGGAAAGGTAGCGGACCAGAAGCGTTCTGGCCGGTGCTGGATGTTTGCCTGCCTCAACACGATGCGGCACGCCATCCGCGAAGAGTACAAGGTAGCTGATGACTTTGAACTTTCCCAGAACTACACGTTCTTCTGGGACAAGCTGGAAAAGGCCAACTACTTTTACGAAAACGTGTTGAAGACGGCGGACCTGCCGACCAGCGACCGGAAAGTCGCTTGGCTGATGACCACACCCCAGCAGGACGGTGGCCAGTGGGACATGATTATGGCCATCATCGAAAAGTACGGGGTTGTGCCGCAGAGCGTAATGCCGGAAACGGTCAACTCATCCAACTCAACGGAAATCAACGACATGTTGAACCTGAAGTTACGGAAGGACGCCGTTGAACTGCGGGAAATGGTTGCCGCTAACGCCACGGATGACGACATTGCCACCCGCAAGGAAAAGATGTTAACGGAAGTTTACCGGATGCTGGCATACAGCTTCGGCGAACCACCGACAACGTTTGACTTCGAATACCGCGACAAGGATAACAACTTCCACCGCGACACCAACCTGACGCCAAAGAAGTTCTTTGATAAGTACGTCGGCTGGAACCTGAGCGACTACGTTTCCATCATTAACGGGCCAACCAAGGACAAGCCGTACAACCACATGTACACGGTTGAAATGCTCGGTAACGTGGTTGGCGGCCGGGAAGTGCGGCACCTCAACGTGGACATGAACGAATTCCGGAAAGTGGCCATCAAGCAGCTCGAAGCCGGCGAAAGTGTTTGGTTCGGTTGTGACGTCGGTAAAGAATCCGACCGCAAGAAGGGAATCATGGACACCAACCTCTACCACCAGGACGAACTCTTCGACGTGGACTTCTCCATGTCCAAGGCGGACCGGCTGGACTACTGCCAGAGCCTCATGACCCACGCCATGGTGCTGACCGGTGTGGACCTGGTCGACGGCGAGCCAACCAAGTGGAAGGTTGAAAACTCCTGGGGTGACAAGGTCGGTACAAAGGGCTTCTTCGTCATGAGCAACGACTGGATGGAAGAATACTGCTACCAGGTGGTTGTTAACAAGAAGTACCTGCCGGATAAACTCAAGCAGGTTCTCAACGAAGAACCAACGATGCTGAAGCCGTGGGACCCGATGGGCTCATTGGCATAGCAACCTGATTAATACGATACTAAACAACGCAGCGGGCGAAATGGTTCGCTGCGTTGTTTTCTTATTTTAACCGAGATGCCTCAGTATGAATCTTTTCGGTGAGAGCGTCGGCCCAGTTTCCTAAACTAACAGCACTGACCTGTTTACCAACACCTTCAACCTTCCCGCCTAACTGACTAGCCTGCTGCTTCATTTTCCCACGAAACGCATTAACGCGAGCTTCAACCTTCGCCCGTCCAGTCATCGCAACTGCCGTGGTAATCATTTCTTTTTCCACGGTTTTCTTAATTTTTTGCATCGTTACCGAATCTAGTTCGTGACCACAGGACGATAACGCCTGACTAATCATTTCTGCTAAATCACTCACTGTGCATCAACCACCCTTCTCCGCTGACGATGATATTCAACGGTATTATCTTCCCGCGCATCTTCAATCCTTTGCATCTGCCGCCGAAAAAAATTATCCGCTTCGTCAATTCCACGATCAAGCGCATCCATTGCTCCCATTAAGTAGCGTCGGTCATCGCTGTACCGGCCCACAAGCTGGTAGGTCGTCTGCTGGATAGTAGTTAAGGAGCGCCGTATCATTGCCCGCTGTTGCTGAAGTTGGTCTAACTGCCGGTCAAACTGCCGCTCCTGATACTGGTATTCCTGCCGTAAATCATCAAGCATTCTTTCGCATGTTCGTTCATCCATCGTTATTCCCCAATCATTTGGCTAATCTTACTGTCCGTAGCTTCAAAATTCCCCGCCGCGGAACGCATCCCGCTCCCCAGAGAAGTAAGGCGTTCTGCAGCTGATACTAGTTGATGAAGCTCTTGTTCACAGATTTCCTGCGGTTGGGCAACCATGCTGGCCTGCGTCGCTCCACCAGCTGCTAAAGCATCCATAATTTCACCCATGCTCAAATCAGTTCCGATAGCACGGGCCATCTGCTGGACGTGCTGCCAATTTTCCTCAAAGAACGACTTCTCACGTTTAACTTCACTGGTTGCCACGGTAAGTGCTTCTTCAACAGCGGCGGTCAATACATTCGCAATTGCAACGACATCACCGGGGTCAACTTTGACCTCCTTATTGCCAAAAATAAAATTCGTTAAATTAATTAATCTGTCGTAGTCATTTTCGGCATAAAGTAATTGTTCCTGTTCAACTGATAATGTTTTCAGGCTATCATTACGATTAAACCGGTATCCGCCCCACATATGTTGATCAGGAACATTACCAGTTTCCGTACTGTCAATATAAATGACCTGACCGATACTAGGCTTTAAAAGACCGTAACCCATCGAAACAATGTCTTTCCCATCTTGGTAATTGTGTATCCGATGACGAAGTTTAAACGCCTGTAACTTTTCAGAAAAAGTTAACGCGTCGTAAATATTTGGTCCTTCATAAAAGTATCCTCCCTTAATCCGTTGAGGATACTTTGTCCTGCATACCCCGTACTGACCATCCATTGAACCCAAGGATTGACCAAAAACATAAACCGATGCGTGAGGATATTTGCGACATACATTGTCCAACGTTTTAGCAGCTGCTTTAAACTGTGGCAAAACTGTTTTATTGTGTGAGCCAAAGAAAATTCTGATACCAGCAACAATATCATTTCCCCAATCGGCACATACATCCTTAGGACTATGCTTAAAATCGGTATCTGACCCACGGTATACCACGGCAACCTCCGTTGCTTTGTGCGGATTCCTTGTATTCGTTACAACATAGGCCTGTTCTCCTGCATGGTTAATATTGGGTGAACCGTCTTTGTTGAAGCCAATCCGTTGTTGGACGTAGCCAACGGATTTACCATGTATCTTCCACCTTTTTCCTACACTGTAATTTCCATATTCGTTACGTGCAAATTCCATACGTTCTTTATCCGTTAAATGCCCCCACATAGTATTTCACCCTTTTTCAATTTTTATGGCAAAGAAAATCGGACAATCCTTCGTCTTCCATGTTTTCATAACACTCAATTTTCCCATTGTCTTTCTCAAGAGAAACCTGGAAATCAAATTTCTTATTATCGTTCACATATCCTTGAATCATAATTCCACCCATCGGGTTATGTTGAACAGTATCATAACGTAATGTTATTTTTTGAATACGATGATATTTGTCATCAGCTTTAACTGCCTGATAGATATCTTGCCTATGTTTTTTAACAATCCGCACCATATTTTCGTGAGTTACTGGTGGATTCTCTTCTAAATTCGCTTGTTCATTTACTCGTTTCATATGTTTAATCCCCAAATCACCGACTATTAATACGCCACACGTGATAATTAATGCAATGAAAATCCATTTGTATTTCTTTTTCATAATAATGTTTTTCTCAGTAGCTACCCATTAAAATTCCTAAGGGCTTCGTTATTCCGCCACCATCAATAACATATTTCGAGCCTTCTTTATCTAGAGTCGCATTAAATTCTAATTTTTTGTTGCCATTAACATAACCATAAATATCAATTCCGCCCATTGGATTATGGTCTAACTGGTCGTACTCAATGGTAATCGTCTTTACTTGCTTCTTTTTATCGTCCTTTAATAGCCATTTATCAACCACATCCTTATGCGCCTTAACAATCCGCACCATATTTTCGTGAGTTACCGGTGGATTATCTTCTAAATTTGCTTGTTCATTTACTCGTTCCATATGTTTAACCCCCAAATCACCGACTATCAACACGCCACATGCGGTAATTAACGCGATGAAAATCCATTTGTATTTCTTTTTCATAAGATAACCCTTCCAACCAACAATAGTTATGCTTATTGTACTCTTGAGAAATGGGTTTATCAATATAACATTTGCTATTAATACATATTATCTATTATTGATAAGAAATAATACATTAGCTACATGCGAACAATCTCCTACTATTCCCAAACAATCCTTAAAATAAGTTAGCATCTCTCTCCTACCATTCACGTGAAAGACATGGTTAAAGAACGCACTTGCATTCTAATATGATAGAATACTGTTAGTAACTTTGAGGAGGCGCTAAGAATGACAACTTCTACCAAATCCACGACCATTCGCTTTGACAAAAGCGTTTTGGACCTAATTCATAAGCAAGCCGCTTTAGACGGTGAATCACCCACCGAATACATGCGGGATGCAGTTTTAGAAAAACTTGCGGATAGTTTGGACTATCAGAACGCTGTCCGTAATATGCAGGCATCCCACGGAGAAACCGTTCCCCGGGATGACGTGAAAAAACAACTAGGATTGTAACAATGAAATTCACATAGGAATTTGACCGAAAAGCCCTTAAAGACTTCCAGAAGGAACTAGATAAACCCGTTCAACGGCGAATTATTGCGTGGCTTGATTCACACATTGAAGGAAGCGATAATCCCCACCTCTGGGGGAAAGCATTAGCGGGCAAACTCGGAACACTGTGGCGCTATCGGGTAGGAAGCTACCGGATTATTGCGGATATTCGGGATAACGTCTTTACCGTCGTCGTAGTCAAAGCAGGAAAACGGAATGATGTTTATAAGCGCTAATCTGTTAATTATGAGTAATCCTTATCACTTGAACATGTAAAACCCAAGGAATCAACTATGGGACATCAGCAAAGTTCCTGTGCAATAATTGCTGACGATAACGAAATAAAGTACACGGGGGCGAATAACATGGTAGTGGCATTAACCCAAAGCGATTTTAGAGCGCACATAAAAAAATATTTAGATCGAGTTAACAATGAGGACGAAACCATATATATTGCACGGGCAAATAGCCGCAGCGTTGCGGTAATCTCTCAGGAAAAAATGTACTGGATGGAAAAGGCCCTTCAAGCAAAGGAGGATTCGTTGAACTATGCAGTAGCGCGGGACCAACTAATTCGGCGTCATGCTTTACCTGATGATCCGATTATTGCGGCCGATAACGACTACTGGGAGCAATTCAAATGAAACGATTAAAGTTCAGGCGCCGAGCTTTAACGTCAACCTAAAACAACTTGGTCGGTTAGAACCCACCATTGTTGATGAAATCAAGGATGCAATCAATGAACTTCTTGAAACCTGAGCCTTACCATCCAAAATGGAGATCATCACACTTTTCACCTAATTTGCTGGAATCACCGTTGCTCCCAAATAATCCTTGAAATGTGCCAGCGCCCACTCCTGACCATGCGGTGTAAAGGTTGCTACACCCGCTTCGGGAACAGTTAACCTGTAGTTTAAGTTATACGCATAAATTGCAGTATGCAGTACACAAATATCCGTACAAACCCCCGTCAACCATAATTCCTCGATCCCTCGTTCTCGTAAGTAATTATCGAGGTTTGTGTTTTGAAAGGCTGAATACCGGTTCTTCGCAAACTGCCACACCCGTTTGTTTTCTTTATTCGTCGTATACCATGATGCCAGCTTTCCATATAACTCATGCCCCCAACTTCCTGCAAGGTTATGCTCAGGAAACAGCTTATGTTCAGGGTGAAACTGATCGTTTGGCTGGTGCGTGTCCGTCGGAAGTAAAACATAGTCATCCGCCCCTAAGAACTGGTCCGCCAACCGAACAATCGTCGATTCAATTTTTTGAGCGGACGTCCCGCACGTTAACGCCCCGTTGGATGCTACAAAATCGTTTGTATAATCAATAATCAACAATGCCTTTGTCATATTATTTGCTCCTTCTTAAACGTAAAGAAAGTATTATTAGTGTTTCTTTACGGTATTTGATACTCAATGATACCCAACTCTAACACTTAATGCCTGCCGAATTCAATATCCCCATATTGTTCGTGGTTAGTTTTAAAAATCAGTGATTTAGACAACAAAATCCCATAAAATGTACGTATTTGCATTGATTAAGATTGAATTGGAGAATAAAATGTCCGGTATAGTTTGTATTCAACGTAGAATGTTTATGGAGAGTTGCTCATGCACTGGTTAACTGACTTAATGGCTGCCATTGGTGTTGTCCTTAACGGAATTCCCCAAGGGATTATGGCAATGGGATTGGGATTTGCGGTTTTTCCAACCACTATTTAATCCGGATGGAACAGAAAAACAATAACCACTATTTCAATTACATCGTAAAGAGGCCTAAGTGTAATTCACACCTAGGTCCCTACTTTTAATCAAACCATTCTGCTATTAGGATCGTATTATCCTACTTAGCCGTTCCAACCGAATTCCGTTCCGCTTTCTGTACGTCGACCCCTTCGTGAATCAGGAACACACAGGCAGCGCCGATGATCAGGGCAACTCCCCCAATTATTAACATCGCTGGTTGGTAATGCCGTACTAGTGGGAAAATAGCAAAGCTCAGTACTGAGGCTAAAATTTGCGGTACACAAATTCCAACATTAAATAATCCTAAGTATGCTCCCTCGTTCTCACCGTTTAGCGACGACGTTAAGAGGGTAAATGGAACAGTGCTTAGTGTAAAGCCCCATATTCCTGACAAGACCGCCGCTCCAATATCAAGCCACTTGTTGGTCACCACCGCTTCGGCAATCAAAGCAATTGCGCCTAAAATTGTTCCAAACGCATACCACTGTTTCCGGTGGTTTGGTTTGGTCTTCGCATAGAAAATCCCGTAAACTACGCCGGCAATGCTGGATACGGCGGTCATTACCCCGTACCAGTTCCCAGCGGCCTGGTAGGAAGCCGTTACGGGGTTAGCCGTATGCCATACCCGCCGGGCAATCGTTCCCGTTGTGTAGGTCCAGGTATACATCGTTGCGAACCACGAAAACAACTGAACCAGGTTAATCGTCCAAAAAGCCTTGGGCGCCGTCTTTACCAGGTGCCATAAACTGACACTGTTTTGTTTCTTCTGAATATCAATTCCATGGTACTTGGCATACGTAGCCGGGTCATACTCGTGCACGCTAAAGACCGTTGCAAAGCACGTTACCAGTAAAAGCGCCGCTGATACCAGGTACGCCCAAATAACCGAATTAGGAACAACCCCTTTTTTGGCCGTGTTAGACATTCCAAACATTGTAAAGATGAACGGCAACAGCGTCGCTAAAATTCCCCCGGCATTTGAAAACACCTGCTGCCACGACCACGCAAAGTTCTTCTGCTTATTATTAACCATGTCACCGACGATCATCCGGAATGGCTGCATGCAAACATTTGAGAATAAATCCATAAAGCAAATCGCAAACATTGCATAAATCATTGCCAGTAATGAGCCATAGCCAAAGCCAAACGACCCTGAAAATGGCAACATGATTAGTACCAACGCAGCCAGTGGTGCCCCAAACAGAAGGTACGGCATCCGCCGCCCAAACCGGTTCCACGTCCGGTCAGAATACTTCCCGAGTAACGGTTGCACAATCATCCCCATCAGGGGTGGAAAAATAAAGAAGAATCCCAAATTATTCGGGTTTGCCCCGATTGTTTGACAAATTCGGCTCATTTGAGAGCTTTGCAGCGAAAACGCCATGTTAATTCCCATAAAGCCAAACGTCATCGCCAAAATTGTCCGCTTCGGTAAATCCGGCATGTTCGTATCAACATTTACCGTTTTTGTTCCCTTACTACTCATTATCCCCAGCCTCCTTTTTTTATAACCGGTAAACCTTTGCTTCGTACGGCCGCAGAACTTCCCCCCGATCATCGTTATAATTACTAATCAGTAGTTCCGCTCCCTGCGGGCCAGCGTAACTACGGGTCACCTCCTTTGATGTGTAGTTCGTAACCACAAGTAACCGTGTGTGCCCGTCATCCCGGGTATAGGCAAAGACCGCCTCGTCCGCTTCGTTTCCCGCAACCAACGCGTAATCACCATCCGTAATAACCGGAAGGGTGTGTCGCAACTTTATTAACCGCTGGTAGTAGTAGAAAATTGAATCTTGATCGGCAAGGGCCGCCTCCGCATTAATCTGCGGGTAATTAGGGTTAACTGCTAACCACGGCGTATGCGAACTAAAACCAGCATTTGGTCCATCATTCCACTGCATCGGTGTCCGGGCATTATCCCGTGAATGTTCCTGCAGGTACCGCATCATCGTGGCACCATCAACGAGGTGCTGTTCGTCAACCAGTTGGTGATAAGCGTTAACCGATTCCAGATCGTTGTACTCCTCCAACCTATTAAACCGAACATTTGTCATTCCCAGTTCTTCCCCTTCAAAAATGTACGGGGTTCCCTGCATCATGTGAAGCATGGTTGCCAGCATTTTTGCTGACCGTACCCGAAACTCTTCGGTCTGGTCATTTCCAAACCGCGAAACTACCCGTGGTTGGTCATGATTGTTCCAGTACAGTGAATTCCACGCCGTCCCCATCAACTCAGTCTGCCACTTACTTAGGTTGTCCCGGAGCGCACTAAGCGGAACCTTTCGGAGACTCCATTTTCCTAAGGCAGGATCCTCATTCGCATCCAACCCCATGTGTTCAAACTGAAATACCATGTTAAGTTCCCGGTCATCAAGGTTGGCGTACCCCCGTGCGTCATCCGGCGTCACATCAGGCGTCTCTCCGACCGTAACCATCCGGTGCTTTCCCATTACGTTTGCGTGCATTTCCTGAAGAAATTCGTGCACCCGCGGACCGTTTGCCACGCTAGAATCTCCGTACAGTGCATTTGCACTCCGCGGACCGTCTGGAAGTCCGTTCGGCTTAGAAATGAGGTTAATCACGTCCATGCGAAACCCATCAACTCCCTTAGCAGCCCACCAGTTCATCATGTCATAAACCGAATGCCGCACGGCCGGATTTTCCCAGTTCAAGTCTGGCTGTTCCGGGGCAAACAGGTGGAGGTAATATTCATCGGTCTGCTGGTCGTACTTCCATGCTGAACCTGAGAAATACGATCCCCAATTATTCGGGGCGTGTCCGTTTTTCCCGGGCCGCCACACATAGTAATCCCGGTACTTATTGGTTTTACTCTGCCGGGCCTGCTTAAACCATTCATGCTGGTCGGACGTGTGGTTAACCACCAGGTCCATTACCAGCTTCATTCCCCGCGCGTGAAGTGCGGTTACTAATTCTTCAAAATCAGCCATCGTCCCAAAATCAGAGTTGATTGCCTGGTAATCGCTAATATCGTACCCGTTATCAACCTGCGGGGACGGATATATTGGGTTAAGCCACACAATATCTACCCCCAGTTTCTGGAGGTAATCCAACCGGTGGATAATTCCCTGAAGATCCCCGATTCCATCCCCGTTACTATCCTGAAAACTCTTCGGGTAAATCTGGTAAACGACCGCATTTTTCCACCAATGATTATTCTTCATTTTCAGCTTCCTCCTTTACGGCAACGTACTGTTCCTGCCCGGCGTACCGGAACCGCTGGACACCCATCATCGTTTCAACGGCGACTTCCTGATAACACGGCGCATACCCGTGGTGCTTAAGTTTAACCGTTGCCTGGCCGACCGTTACCGTAACCTGATACAGGTTATATTCACCCTTCTGGTACTTGAAATCACGGCCATTATCCTGATAATGAACCGTCGTTCCATTATTTCCAAAAACCCTGAACCTCATTTGCTTATCAGGGGTAGCGGCAACGTGCATCGTGACCCGCCCCCACGGAATAACGGCGTTCTTCCGGACAAATAATGGTAACCGCTCCAGCGGTGCATCCACCACGATGTCCTGGTTACCGGCATATTCGCGGTTATTCCAAAAATCAACCCACTCCCCCGCTGGCAAGTAAACTAACCGACGGCGCTGCGCCTTAACTACAACCGGCGCAACCAACAGGTCGTCACCAACCATGTACTCATCATTAAGGTTGGCCGCCCGCTCATCATCCGGATAGTTTAAAATCACCGGCCGCATTACCGGTAACCCGGTTTTCTGATGCTGCGCAAAGAGGTCGTACAGGTACGGAATAAACCGGTACCGTAACCGAACATACTGCCGGTATATCCGAAGCGTTTGGTCATCAAACGCCCACGGCTCCTGGTGACGCGTTCCTAATTCACTGTGATTGCGGTATAACGGGCTAAACAACGCAGCTTCAATCCACCGCACCAGAAGTTCAGGCGTCGTATCAGAAGCAAAGCCCCCAATATCCGTTCCACAAAACGGAAAACCACTGAGCCCCAAATTGCATAACTGCGGAATTGCCCACTGCAAGTGCGGCCAGATACTCCGGTTATCACCAGTCCACACCGTTGAATATTTCTGGGTTCCAGCGTAGGCTGCCCGCGTGATGACAAACGGTCGCAGTCCGGTGGCATCCTTTATCCCTTCATAGGTTGCCCGTGACATATTGTGACCGTATACGTTATGCACCTGTCGTTGCGGGGCAGTCGTATCTTCATCCGTACACTCCAGATCAAGTGGTAGGGGACCATTGAACGATGCAGGTTCGTTCATGTCGTTCCATGTTCCGGCAATTCCTAGGTCCGTAAGAAACCGCTGTTTCCGCCCCCACCACTGACGAACAACGGGGTTCCCAAAGTCCGGAAAGACCGCATCTCCCGGCCAAACGGTGTTTACGTACGGACTACCGTCATGATTCCGGATAAAGTAGTGGTGTTCCTCCCCTTCTTTATAGACCGAATACTGTTCATCCTTCTTAACGCCCGCGTCAATAATCGTAACAAGCCGGTATCCTTTTCGTTTCATAGCCGCCACAAATTTCCTGGGACCTTCAGGGTACTTTTCTTGATCCCACGTAAAGTCCCTGTACCCGTCCATGTAATCAATATCAAGATGAATGGCGTCACACGGAATTTTATGTTTGGTTAACCCGTCCGCAACAGCCATCATTTCCGTTGCGCTCCGGCTATATCCCCACCGTGATTGCTGATACCCCAACGTCCACTTTTGGGGAAGTGGTGTATACCCGGTTAGCCGGGTGTAGTTTGCGACGACTTCCTTTAACGTTGCTCCCCCTAAGATGTAATAGTCGAGGTTACCTTCGTCCGCGGAGTAATAGTAGTACGCCGGGTTTTCCCGCCCAAAGTCAAAGTGGCTTCGACTCGGATTATCAAAGAAGAGGCCTACCGGATGCCCGTGATCCAGGCTAAACATCACCGGAATAGACTTGTACAGGTTAGGTTGGATTTCCAGTTGAGGGGCGGAAAAATCAACGTTCCAGTTATCATATGCGTACCCCCGTTTGTCTAGGTAACCCGTTTTATCACCAAGTCCGTAAAAATGAACTGTGGGGGTTAATTGCTTGATGACGGTGATCGCTGCTTCCTGCGGAGCCTGGGCACCGAGTGAATGGCCCTCACCGGCAACAAGTTTCCGGTGTTCCTGATCGACCTTATCCAACCCCTGCGGCGCCCGTTTGCCCCGGTAATCAACGGCAAGGGGATTTCCCGCAACATCGTACACATCAACATGTCCTTCTTCGTCCAGCTTAAGCACCAACGTATCCGTCCGTAATTCCGTTACTTCCTTACCGCGGGTTACGTTCACCACTGTTTTCTCCCACGGCAAGGCCGCGATTGCCTTGGAACGAACGGAATATCCCCGGTCCTGAAAAACACGGATTATTCCGGGTGAAATCACCGTAATGGTCATTCCATTAATAGAAAAGGTTTGCTGTTGTTGCCAATCTAACATGTTCATCACCCTCCTACTGACTACGTCCGCTTCGCCCTTAATATAACTCTTTTCGTAAACGTTTACAATATTGTTTTTACAAAAAAGTAAACGTTTACTCATTTTGGGACGAAATCGGCATTTTTCGCGTTATAATAACCCTTAGACTTACCACGGAGGAACATGGTTATGAAACCGACAATTAAAGACATCGCCGCCCGGGCAGGCGTTTCGATCGCATCAGTATCCCGTATTCTTGCCAATAAAACCGGTTCATTTAACGCTAAAACAGGCGAACGTGTCCGGAAAATTGCCCAAGAAATGGGCTACCAACGAAACGAAACAGCTGTGACCCTAGTACGCCAGCAATCAAACGTAATTGCCGTTATCATCAATAACACCCCTACTCCGTTTGCAGCCCAGGTTATTCACGGTATCCAGCAGCAGGCAAACGCCGCCGGAAAGCGAATTATCATGCTCTCGGCCGGCGATAACGACGCCCGTCTGCAGCACCAGGCAATTCAAACCGCACTGCAGCGCACCGTCGCCGCCATTATTCTCGTCGGTGTGTTTCCTGATAATCAAAGTACTGCACTTCTCACGGCTGCCCACGTTCCGCTGTGCTTTGCAGCCACCAGGATGCCTGAATACCCATTCGTAAGTTCTGATGACTACTGGATTGCCTACCAGGCAGCCAACTACCTTATTGAGCACGGTCACCAACACTTAGCCCTTGTAGGAATCGACCAGGGGCCAACGGGACCCCGCCGTCAAGCTGGCTTTCAAAGTGCACTTACTAATGCAGGCATTGATACCCCTCCGGTAATCATAAACGGTGATTATGGGCGAAAAGCGGGAATTACCGCCCTATCAACCCTTAAAAAGAAGAATGTTTCTGCCGTTGTGGCCGGAAGTGACATGGTTGGTGCGGGACTCATCCAGGCAGCCCATCACGAAGGCCTGCACCTCCCCGATGACCTGTCCATTGTCTGCATTGACGGAACCTACATTTGCGAGTTAACTCTCCCCCAACTCACGAGCGTAACCCAAAACTTTGCACAAATTGGGGCAGCCGCCGTAGATCGGGTTCTCAACCACACCGCGGTTACTGATATTCCAACGGTGATTACTCCCAGGGAAAGCGTCAAACGGATTAAGTAACTGCACAACGACGATCGGCTGCAGAAAACTACGATGGTCATGCAAGCGGATAAAACACAAAAATCCACTGCCTAATTAGACAACGGATTTCCGTTTATTAACAAAATTTGATAAAGGTCGATGTTTATAAGCGATAATGCTAACTATTCCGTAAAACAAAAAAGTCGGGGTACACGCTATAAACCCCGACCTTTACTTTTCCGTCCGTTTTTCAAATAATTTTGAATAATCTTGTTGCGTATTAACAACAGAAAGAATATCCACCTCATCGCCATATAAACGGTAGATGGCTGCGTACTTGCCACTAATAACCATTTTATAACCGTGCGCGGTTAGCCAGTCACTAGGTGGGATTGATCCCGAATTAGGAAAATCTGATAACTGGGCAATTCGCTTCTGAATTGCTCTTATCACTTTTTCCGCTGACCTAGTCGTAGAATGCAATAAATAATAATCACGAATATTATCCAGATCATCAATCGCATCCCTGGTCATAATTATTTTGAACTTATGCATGTTGATTTAACCCACCCAATACTTCCTTCATTGCCTCATCGAATGACTCTGTTTCTCCATTTAAACGTTGCTGCTCAGCATGCAAAACTTTCGCCCTCAGCTTTAATTCTTCTTCTTTTTTTTCAAAATCATCAATGTTCATGATAACGGTATCCCCCTCACCATTTTTAGTGATGTAGATTGGTTCGCCCGTTTGCTTTGCTAGCTCTGACAAATCATTGTAATTGTTTCTCAAAGCAGTTGAAGATTTAATAATCATTTTGTCACCCTCATTTATTACGATGTAATTATAATGCAACAATTCTATGATAATTATACCACGAAGAGACTGAGCCTAATAATCCTTGTATACTTACGTAGATTGGGGCAGCCGCCGTAAATCGGGTTCTCGACAATACTACTGATAATCCCCCTAAGTCTCGGACTTCTCATCCCAGACTTAGGGGGATTCTCTCATATCAGTTTTAGTTCCGTTCTAGCACCGTCACACTTTCCACGTGCACCGTCTGCGGGAACTGGTCGACCGGCTGAATTGGCGCACTCGTCCGGTACCCTGCCTGCATGAACTGCTGTAAGTCACGCACCAGCGTCGCCGGGTTACAGCTGACGTACACTACCCGCTGCGGGGCCATTTGGGCAATGCTTGCGATCAAGTCCGGCGTCAGGCCCTTTCGCGGTGGGTCCACGAAGACCACGTCCGGGCGAATTCCCTGGTCCGCCCACTTGGCCATCCATTCCTGGGCGGTTCCCACGGCAAACGTCGCGTTGGTAATCCCGTTTAACGCTGCGTTCCGCCGCGCATCCTTAATCGCCTCCGGAACAATCTCCACCCCGTAGACGTGCTTAACGTGACGGGCTACCGTCAGGGTAATTGTCCCGATGCCGCAATAGGCATCGACCGCCGTCATTTCCGGCGTAAGGTGCGCGCGTTCAACGGCCGTCGCGTAAAGGCGCTCGGTTTGCTGCGGGTTGACCTGGTAAAACGACTGGGCGGACACCGCAAACCGGACCCCGTTTAACTCATCGGTAATCGTTGGTTGCCCAGCCAGCACCGTCGTCGTTTCGCCCATAATGACGTTTGTGCGCTTTGGGTTAACGTTGTGCATGACCCCCACAACGTCCGGGCACCGCTGCATAATCTGGGCGGCAATCTCCTGGGCATGGGTCAGTTTCCGGGTACGCGTCACCAGCACTACCATTACTTCGTGCGAGTAGTATCCCCGCCGCACCATGATGTGCCGCAGAACCCCGCGGTGGTGCTCTTCGTCGTACGCTGAGACCTTGTACAGGTCACACACCGTACATACCACCTGCAAAATCGCATCAATCCGCTCATCCTGAATCCCGTAGTCCGTGACCGGCACAAACTGGTGACTCCGTTGGCGGTAAAAGCCCGTCCGGAGGTGGCCGTCCACCTCCCGCACCGGAACCTGAGCCTTGTTGCGGTAGTGCCACGGATCATCCATCCCCATTACGGGGGCGACTTCAATTTCTAGGTGGGCCTTCTGCAACAAGTCCGTGATGAGTTTCCGCTTAAACCGGAGCTGCGCAGCATAACTAAGATGAGCTAACGGCGCAATTCCAGTCTGGGTAAGGACCTTATTAGGCGCAGCCGTCCGGTCTGGGCTGGTGGTTTCCCACCGGACCACCCGGGCGTACCCAAAGTTTTTTTGCACCTTCGTGACGTGGATGACCACCCGTTCTGCGGGAAGCGCCCCCGTCACAAAGAGCGGGTAACCATCCACCTTAGCAACCCCCAGCCCCTGGTACGTCAGGTCGGTAATGGTCACGGTAAGTTCATCGTTTTTCTTTACTGGCGCGTGCTGCTTCACCGTTTTTTCCTCCTAAAAGTACAGGTGTGACAAAACAAAGAAAACGAGCATCGTGGAAGTCCCAAGCCGAACCAATTACACGAAGCATTGATAAGGCAGCTGGCTGACTTCTAGCTCGTTTATTAGGGTTAGTTATCCCTGCTTAATTCTTCTTTTCTTGCGCCTGCTCCTTGGCGTCAAGTTCCTGCTGCAGGCGGGTGGCTTCATCCTGATCCAGGTCGGCAATCTCGTGCATCAGTTCGTCCCGGGTGGCCTGTTCAACCTCTGTACGGGCCGTTACCGCCGTTTCCGGCAACTGGTCCGTATTTGCACAGATTTCCAGGTGCTGCTTGAGGTTCCTGAACGTCATTGGCGCATCGCCACCGTACTCACCGTCAATGTTGATCATCATCCGCTCGCTTGCGGTCTTAGCGACCAGCTTCGACGTCTTTACGTACAGAATGGACGGGTCATCAATATGATTCCCGCCAGCAAATACCTTAACCGCAAGCTTCATCAGGTCCAACAGGTTGCCCGTCTTAACCACAATCAGGGTGAACTTCCCGTCGTCAAGCGACGCATCGGGCGCAATCTGTTCAAACCCACCAACTGAATTGGTCAGCGCCAGGAAGAACATTGACGCCTTCCCGTCGTACGTGCCGCCGTCGTATTCCAGGTGCATGTCAATTGGCTTAATCTTCGGCAGGAGTTCTGCGCCCTTCACCAGGTACGCCATGTACCCAAACATCGACTTCAACTCAGACGGGACACTGTACGTTAGTTCGGTCAGCAGCCCCCCCGCCGCAATGTTGGCGAAGTAGTGATCACCCGCTTGGCCGATGTCAATCTTAATCGTTTTTCCGCGCGCAATTACCCGCGCCGCTTCGACCGGACTCTCCAACGGGATGTGGAGTGCCCGAGCATAGTCGTTCGTCGTTCCGGCTGGGATAATTCCCAGCTTCGGCCGCTTTTTCAGGGGAGCTAAGCCGTTGACAACCTCGTTAATTGTTCCGTCCCCGCCGGCCGCAATAATCAACGCAAACCCGCTCTTCGCCGCCCGAATTGCTTCGTTCTTTGCCGAATCGGGCTCCGGGGTCGTTGCGTACGCGCTCGTCTCATATCCCGCCCGTTCCATGATGGTCAGAATATCAACGAGGTCGTTCCTCATTGCCTCCCGCCCAGATGTAGGGTTATAGATAATGCGACACCGTTTTTGCATCTTCCTCGGTCCTTCCTAATCACTCTTACCGCGCATTTAAGCTCTTCATCAACAGCTTGTTAACCACCTTCGGGTTGGCTTGGCCGCGCGTTTGCTTCATAATCTGGCCCACTAAGAAACCAACAGCCCGGTCCTTCCCGTTCTTAAAGTCGGTGATGGACTGTTCGTTATTATCGAGTACATCGTCGATAATCGGCTGCAGCTTAGCCGGGTCTGATAGCTGAACCATGCCCTTCTGCTCAACCCAAGCCTGTGGTTCCGTATCGTTCTTGATGATTTCCTTGAAGACCTTCTTCCCAATCTTCCCGGAAATCGTTTCGTCCTGAATCATCTTGATCATCGTTGCCAGGTGCTCCGGTGTCAGCGCCGTATCAGCCAGCTCAACCTGCTGAGCGTTTAGGTAGGAGTTCACCTCCACCATCAGCCAGTTTGCCGCTAGCTTCGGGTCCGCCCCGTGCGCAACCGTGGCGTCGAAGAAGTCGGACATTTCCTTCGTTTGTGTCAGAACGTCCGTATCGTACTCGGACAGGCCGAACTCGTTTTCGTACCGCTTCCGCCGCTCATCCGGCATTTCCGGAATTGAGTTGCGCACCTCTTCAATCCACTCGTCAGAAATGTGCACCGGTGGAATATCCGGTTCAGGGAAGTAACGGTAATCGTCCTTACCCTCCTTCACCCGCATCAGGATTGTCTTCCCGGTTGGCACATCGTACCGCCGCGTTTCGGACTGGATGGTTCCCCCGCTCATCAGCACCTGCGCCTGCCGGTTGGCCTCGTATTCCAGCCCTTTACGAACATGGTCAAACGAGTTTAAGTTCTTCATTTCGGTCTTGGTACCGTACTCAGTGGCTCCATACGGCCGGATTGAGATGTTTACGTCCGTCCGCATGGATCCCTGTTCAAGCTTCACGTCAGAAACCCCGGAGAACATGATAATCTGCCGTAACCGGGTTAGGTAACGGTAGGCTTCCTCTGGTGAAGCAATGTCCGGCTCCGACACGATTTCAATCAGTGGCGTCCCCTGCCGGTTTAAGTCAACGTACGAGTAACCGTTCGGGTTGTGGGTGTTTTTCCCGGCATCTTCTTCCACGTGCATTTCGTGGATTCCAATCCGTTTCTTACTGCCGTCTTCAGCGGTAATTTCCAGCCACCCGTTCCGACCAAGTGGCGTATCCGATTGGGTAATCTGGTACGCCTTCGGGTTGTCCGGGTAGAAGTAGTTCTTCCGGTCAAAGTGGATGTCCTTGGTGATCTCACAGTTGAGGGCCAGTGCTGCCCGCATTCCGTACTCAAGGATTCCGCGATTCAATTGGGGAAGAACCCCCGGGTAACCCCAGTCGATGACGTTCGTATCCGTGTTTTGGGGTTGACCAAACCGCACTGGCGCCGGTGAGAAAGCCTTTGACTTCGTCTTCATTTCAATGTGGACTTCGAGTCCAATCGTTGTTTCAAAGTTCATTAGTTCTGCCCCCCAATCGCTGGTACGTTCTCAAAGAACCGGGTCGCCTGTTCGTAGGCGTATGCCGCCCGGTACATGGTCTGTTCATCAAAGGAGTTGGCGATAATGTGGAGTCCCACCGGCATGCCATCCACGAAGCCGGCCGGAACCGACATCCCTGGTAACCCAGCCAGGTTACTTGGAATCGTCAGCACATCGTTCATGTACATCGCGACCGGATCATCGACCTTTGCCCCGAATGAGAAGGCCGGGGTAGCCGTCGTTGGTGCCATGATAACGTCGTGATCCTTAAAGACCCGCGCAAAGTCACGACAAACCAGCGTCCGGACCTGCGCAGCCTTCTTAAAGAACTTATCGTACGAACCCGCCGCAAGAACGTAGGTCCCGAGCATAATCCGCCGCTTAACTTCCGGCCCAAAGCCTTCCGTCCGCGTCCGGACGTATACATCCTCCAGGTTCTTAACGTCCTTTGCCCGAAAACCGTACCGAATGCCGTCGTACCGCTGCAGGTTAGACGATGCCTCAGCACACGCCTGAACGTAGTAAATCGGCACCCCGTACTTGCTGTACGGCAGGGAAACTTCGTCCACAACTGCTCCCAGTTTTTCCATTTCGGCAAGGGCCTGCTTAATCGCGTCCTTGACCCCATCAGCAACACCCGCAGCGAAGTATTCCTTCGGCACCGCAATCCGGAGGCCCTTAACACCATCCTCAATTCCGGCCGTAAAGTCTGGCACTTCCTTGCTGGAAGTTGTCAAATCATGATCGTCATGACCGGCAATGGCACCCAGTACCAGGGCGTTATCCTTAACCGTCCGCGTAATCGGTCCGATTTCATCCAGGCTAGAAGAAAAGGCAATCAGCCCGTAACGGGAAACCCGCCCATACGTTGGCTTGGTCCCGACAACGCCGTTAAACGTTGCTGGTTGCCGCACCGAACCACCGGTATCTGACCCGAGGGCCACCGGGATTTCACCGGCAGCGACCGCCACGGCCGGGCCACCAGATGATCCACCCGGCACCTTTGTTTGGTCCCAGGCATTCTTGGTCTGCTTAAACGCGGAGGTTTCTGAAGAACTTCCCATCGCAAACTCGTCCAGGTTTAACTTCCCGACGTTGATCATCCCGGCTTCTGCCAGTTTTTTCATGACCGTCGCATCGTAAATTGGGTTAAAGTTTTTCAGAATCTTGCTGGCGGCCGTGGTCGTCAGTCCCTTCGTTACGATGTTATCCTTAATGCCTACGGGAATCCCCGCAAGGAGCTGATCCGGGGCAATTCCCTGTTCGTCTAACGTCGCCGCCTGCTTTAAGGCCGCTTCTTCGTTGAGGACCAGGAAAGCCTCAAACTGCGGTTCGCGCTGTTTAATCGTCGCAAACGTTTCTTTAACCAGCTCAACCACGCTAAACTGCTTGTTAACGAGCCCCGCGTGGAGGGTTGTCAGGTCGTTTTCAAAGTAGTTCATCTAGCCTTCCTCGCTTTCATCAATAATCGCTGGCACCTTAATGTAGCCGTCTTCGCTTTCCGGAACGTTCTTCATAAGTTCCGCCCGGTCCGTTCCCGGAACCGCTTCATCCGGCCGCATCACGTTACGGGCATCCGTAACGTTATACGTCATCGGAACATCGGTCGTATCGACTTCCTGTAACTGTTCGACCATTCCCAGAATGTCATCCATCTGAGCGGTAAACTTCGTTAATTCTTCGTCAGTGACGGCCATCTTTGCTAGTGCTGCCACGTGGCGCACTTCTTCTGCCGAAATTGCCATGCTATCGTCCCCCGTCTTGTAATCTTAGTAACTATTCAATACCTGTGCGGTGAACTTCCCACCATCAGCCGGCCGGGTAATCACGCTCTGTGTTTGCCCGTTGGCGCCGTTCACCGTAATGTCAATCGGAATCTGCGCCGGCAAGTACGTCTTCGCTGCCTGCGCAACATACTGGCTAAAGTGGGTGATTTCCGTTTCACTGTAGAACTGGGTCGTAATGGTAACCTTCATTCCCTGAATTTGCTTTCCCTTGTACCGAGCCTGAGCGGTAACCCCCGCCAGGTTCGGGAAGAAGTTCTGGATCTTATTCTTAAAGTTCTCGAACGACTGCTCATCGTTAGAATTTGGCACCGAGTGGTTCACGGTTGCCGGGAAAACCACGTTTTGGAAGTCGGTTTGCTTCCAGTCACCAAGGTCTGTTCCGTGGTAGCTAACCGCGTACTCGTAAAACACCCCACCAACTAAGCTATCGTTGGGTGCCTGCTTGTACATTCCAATCAGAATTGGAACGTCGTTGCCGACCCCGGGCAGTTTCCGCACCCGGGCAAGCACGGTTTGCGCCGCTTCCCGCCCCTTGGCTTCCATTGTTGATGTCGGGATGTTCGTCGTAAACGTCGGCCCGTACTGCTCCTTTTCGTAGTAATCCTTCTGGTTCATGCCAATCCCAATCGTCATCCCGCGCAGGGTTAGCTTGTTGCCATCCTGTTTCATGTAGTCCTGCTCACCAATCTGCTGAACGTACATTGGATTCCGCTTGTTAGCATCCTTTTGACCGTTATCCGCTGGGTTTAACCCATCCGGATTATCCTTGGACTTCCGGCCCAGCCACTTCGTTACGGTTTTCTTAGTTAGGTACTGGCCCTCCTGAAAAACGTAACTCTTTGGTGAAAACTGCTGCTGTGACAGCTCCGTCATTCCGTCCTCAAAACTCTTGAGGTTGAGCTGGTTCCCGGAATCCTGACTAAGGTCAACGCCCCGGGCCTTAGCGGTCTTATAGCGCCCGTTTTGAATAACCCCCTGGTACTGGTGGTCATTCGCCTGCCCAGTGACCTGAATCTTATCGTTTGAACCCCGCGAGCTGCTATCCCGCCCGCAGGCTGCAAACAGTAATGCACTCGCAAGAATCGTCCCCACGACTACTACTCTCTTCTTCACCGTTCTTCCTCCATTTGTGCGCGAAACGCATCTTCGTCCATTACAGTGACTCCCAGCTGCTGGGCCCGCGTCAACTTGCTTCCGGCGGCCGTTCCCGCAATCAACAGGTCGGTCTTCCCGGAAACGCTGCCCGTCACGGTCGCACCGTGGGCTTCAAGCCATTTTTTGGCATCCGCCCGTTTCATTGCCGTGAGCGTCCCGGTCAACACGACCCGCTTTCCACTAAAGAAACCAGTCGTAACCGGCGCCTGCTGGGGCTCATGGTACGTCATGTTCACCCCCGCAGCGGCAAGCTTGTCAAGCAACGTTGCCACTGCTGGGTTGGCGAAGTATTTCACCACGCTATCCGCAATTGTCGGCCCGATTGTCGGGATGGCCGCAACCGTCTCCGCCCGGGCATCCTGAATGGCCGTCATCGTCTTAAAGTGCGCCGCAATTAGCTGGGCCGCCTTCGCGCCAATGTGCCGGATTCCCAGGCCAAATAATAGACGTTCAATAGAATTATCGCGGCTTTTATCAATTGCTGTCAATAGGTTTGTTGCTGATTTGTCCTTAATTTTATCCAATTGCACCAGCTGATCAAACGTCAGGGTGTATAGGTCCGCTACGTCATGCACTAATCCCCGCGCAAAGAGCTGGTTAATCACCCGGGGACCAACGCCCGTAATATCCATCGCGTTCCGGGAACAAAAATGGGTCAAGCTCTCCTTCACAAGTGCCGGACACGCTGGGTTCACACACCGCAGGGCCACCTCATCATCGAGGTGAACCAACGGCGCACCACACTCCGGACAGGTCGGCGGAATAACGTACGGGTGACTATCCGCCGGGCGTTTAGCAACCAGCACCCGGTTGACCTCGGGAATAATATCCCCGGCCTTATGCAGCGTCACGGTATCGCCTACCCGGATGTCCTTGGCTTGAAGGTAGTCGGGGTTATGCAGGGAGGCCCGGGAAACGGTGGTCCCGGCAAGCTGCACGGGATCCATGACAGCCGTTGGGGTCACTACCCCGGTCCGGCCCACCGTCCACTCGATGGCCCGCACGACGGTTTCCTGCTCGTCCGGCGGGAACTTATAGGCAATCGCCCACTTCGGGACCTTTACCGTGTTCCCCACCTCGGCGTGCACCGCTAACTGATCGGCCTTTAACACAATCCCGTCAATCTCATACGGCAGGCTTGCCCGCTTAGCGGTGTACTCGTCGATATACTCGTCAAACTCCGCCCGGGTCGTCACGGTCCGGTAGTCGGGGTTAACCTTGAAGCCGAGTTCCCGCAACTTTGCCAGCGCTCCACTCTGGGTGGTAACCCCCAGTTTTTCCGGCTCCATTAGGTAGTACATAAACGTGCTGAGCTGCCGGGCAGCCGTGACGCGTGAGTCAAGCTGGCGGAGCGACCCTGCTGCCGCATTCCGCGGGTTGGCAAACACCGGCTCGCCGGCAGCCTCCCGTTCCTGATTGAGGGCCACAAACGCCTTCTTGGGCATGTAACACTCCCCGCGCACCTCGATTGAAACTGGTTCGGTCAGTTCCATCGGAATAGCCTTGATCGTCTTCAGGTTAGCGGTAATGTCTTCCCCAATCGTTCCGTTGCCCCGGGTTGATCCCTTCACGAAATGCCCGTTTTCATAGGTTACGGAGATGGCCAACCCGTCAATTTTCAACTCACAGTTATACGCCAGCTCCTGACCCACCGTTTCATTTAGGTTAGTGATAAAGGCGGCCAGTTCATCCTTAGAAAACACGTCTCCCAAAGACAGCATCGGGATGGCGTGGGTCACCTTGGTAAACTGGTCGAGCACCGCGTCCCCAACCCGCTGCGTTGGTGAGGTGGGCACTACCAGTTCCGGGTACTGTTTTTCAATATCCTGTAATTCCCGGTACGCCGCGTCGTACACGTGGTCCGGAACACTCGGTTGGTCGGCCCCATAGTATTCCCGGCCCCACTGATTTAGCTGCTTCCGAAGCTGGGCAGCATGCTGTTGAATTTCTGCTGGAACTGTCATTTCAATTCCTCCTAGGAAAGCTTGGTAATCGGGGCAAACGCAGCTAACAGCCGCTTAATCCCCTGTTCCTTAAACGCAATGTCGAGCTCAAGGTCTTCACCGCTGCCGTTAACCTTTACAACGGCCCCCTGACCCCACTTCTTATGCACCACGAGGTCGCCAACCTTCCAGGCCTGCTTGTCCGCCCCAGTACCCTGGGGCCGTTCCACCGTTCCGGCCGGCTGCTTATACGCTGGTTTCTTGTACGGGGCCGGGTGCGGCCGGTTGCCAAACGGCAGGTGGGCTTCATCCAGTTGCTGGCTCCGCTGGGTAAGGGTCGGGTTAGCCGGTTGTACCAGATCGTCATCAATTTCTTCAATGAAGCGGGATGGGATGTTGGCTTGCCGCCGCCCGTAAAGCATCCGGGAAAAGGCGTTGGTGAGGAAAAGTTCTTCCTGCGCTCGGGTAATTCCCACGTAGGCTAACCGGCGTTCTTCTTCCAACTCATCGTGGTCCTCGGCTGTCCGGGATAACGGGAAGAGGCCCTCTTCCATGCCAATCATGAAAACGACCGGGTATTCCAGCCCCTTGGCCGCATGGAGCGTCATCAGCGTGACCTCGTCGGCGTCCTCAATTTCATCCTGGGCTGAAACCAACGCCAGGTCGGCCAGGAAGTCCACGAACCGGTCGGCGTTCTCGTCTTCCGGTTGCCACTGGCGGTCAAAGTCCTGCGTTACGGTTAGAAATTCATTGACGTTTTCAATCCGGCTTTCGTTTAGTTCCTTGTTGGCCCGCAAAGCATCCATGTAGCCCGTCTCATCAAGGATCCGCTTAGTTAATTCCGTAACGGTGGTGGTTTGCTCCGCATCCTTGAACGCCCGCATCATCCGGGCAAAGGCCAACAGCCGATTGGCAATCCGCGATGTAATCCCTTCAATTAACGGCGCACTTTCAGCCGCTGCCAACAACGACAGCTGGTTGGTTTCCGCAAAGGCCTGTAACTTATCGAGGGTGCCGGCACCAATCCCCCGCTTAGGTTCGTTAACCACCCGCTCAAAGCTGAGGGAATCGTCCGGGTTGGTTGCTAACCGCAGGTACGCCAGAACGTCCGCAATTTCTTTCCGCTCGTAAAACTTGTGCGCCCCAACGATCTTGTACGGCACGTTGGCCTTCATCAGCGCTTCTTCCATCGTCCGGGACTGGGCGTTTGTTCGGTACAGCACGGCAAAATCCCGGTAGTGCCGCCCGTGCTCCTGCCGTTCACGGTTAATGTTTTTGATAACATAGTACGCTTCATCGTTAGCGTTATCCGCCCGGTAATACTTAATCTTGTCCCCGGAAGCGTTATCCGTCCACAGCGCCTTCTCTTTTCGGTTGGTGTTATTCTTAATCACCGCGTTGGCCGCCGCAAGAATGGTCTTGGTTGAGCGGTAGTTTTGCTCCAGCTTAATGGTGGTGGCGTCCGGGTAATCGGCTTCAAAGTCCAGGATGTTTTGCATGTTGGCTCCCCGCCAGCCGTAAATACTCTGGTCGGCATCCCCGACCACGCACAGGTTCCGGTTGGCCTTCGCTAACATGGCAACCAGCTCGTACTGGGCCTGGTTGGTATCCTGGTATTCGTCGACGTGAATGTACTGGAACTTCCGCTGGTAGTAAGCCAGGGTATCAGGCGACTGCTTAAACAGCTGGATGGTCTTCATAATTAAGTCGTCAAAATCCATCGCCTGGTTGGTGTGTAACCCCTCCTGGTACTCGCGGTAAACCTTGGCAACCACGTCCTGGAACGGTCCGACCGCCTTAGCCGCATATTCTTCCGGCGTTAGCATGTCATTCTTGGCGTTTGAAATGGCCCCCAGGACCCCCCGCGGATCGTACCGCTTAGGGTCAATGTTGAGGTCACTCATTATGTGCTTAATAAGGGTGCGTTGTTCACTGGTCCCCGCAACCGTGAAGGACCGGTCGTACCCAATCTCCCCGGCATTCCGCCGTAAAATCCGCATGCACAGGGCATGGAACGTTGACACCCAGATCTCGGCAGCATCTTCCCCGACAATCTGGTTTACCCGCGTCCGCATTTCCGTTGCGGCCTTGTTGGTGAACGTAATGGCCAAAATATTCCACGGATTAATATTTTTTTCAGCAATCAGGTACGCCACCCGGTGCGTGAGGACCCGGGTTTTCCCACTTCCCGCTCCGGCAATTACTAAGAGTGGTCCCTCCGTCGTCTGGACCGCTTGGCGTTGCTGCGGGTTCAATCCCGCTAACAGGTCGTTTACTGCCACAAGTTCCACTTCTTTCTCCTTAATTAGCTAACCCCCATTATAACAAAAAAGCGGGCTGGCAGCCGCTCATCACCTCATGATGGCTCCTGCCAACCCACGTTCTTATTCAGCTTGTTTTGTCATTGCATCCCAGATCGCCGTTGAATCGATCTGATCCCGGGCATCCTTAATGGTTGGTGCCATTACCAACAGGTATCCGAGGGGCCGGTGTCCCTGCAGTGATTGCGGGTAACGGAAGAAGTTATACCGCCAGTTACTCTTCAACACCCACTGCGTCCGCAATGCAGGCATGTCCTCCTGCTCCACGATTACCATGGCCGTTGGCTCGAGAATTTCCGTCCGCGCCAATGGCATGTTCGCAATCGCCCGGATATGCTGGGCAAACATACTGATGTTCATTGCCGCATCAAAAACGTATCCCGGCATGGACGGGGCCGGCACAATCCGCTTGACGTACAGCATTCCGTCCGCCGTCATAAAGTAGCTAATCTCAAACGTCCCGCGGGCCTTAAACTGCTGGACAATCTGCATTGATAACCGCTGAATTTCCTTTTCAACGTCGCGGTCAATCTGCGCAGGCACAAGCGTTTCGTGTAACCGCCCGTCGTGGTAAATGTTTTCGATAATCGGGAAGTAATTCTGCGCCTTTTTCCCATCGCGGGTAACAATGACGGACAATTCCTTCGCAAACGGCACCCAGGTTTCCAGGATAAACGTGCCGCCCTGTTCCAGGAGACCCGCACACTTGGTGATGTCCGTCTGCCGCTTAATTATCATAAACCGGTCATCTCCCGGCCGCTTTTGGACGGGTTTCAGCACGCACGGATACCCAATCGAAGTAACCGCCTGGTACACATCATCCAACGTGATAATCGTCGCATACGGCGCAATGTTGACGTTCAACTGGTCGTAAAAGGCCCGCTCAAGCAACCGGTCCTGGGTGATTTCCAGTAACTCCGTCCCCTGGGGAACCTGCGTGTACTTGCTGACCACCTCAACGGCTTCCAGCGGAACCGCCTCTGATTCGTAGGTAACCGCATCACACCGCTGGGCGAAGTCTTGTATGCGTTGCTGGTCATCCATCCGCCCCACCATTGGAACGTCCGCTTCCGCAAGGGCGGGATTGCCCTCCTGCGTACAGTACACGACGACCTTAAACCCTAATTTCTTTGCTGCCCGGGCCAGCATGATTCCGTTCGGACTATCACCAATAATCCCAACCGTGCTGCCCGGAAATAAAACCTCATCCGCCATCCACACAACGATCCTTTCATCCGCAAAACGTGCTTGTTTCACGTTATTTTACCACAAACATCCTACAAAAGAGTGTTGATCTTATTAATCGTACCGGTCAAGGTGGTACTGCCGAATCAACCGGATTAGTTTCGCCGCATAGTCCGGATCACTCGCATACCCCCCGTTTTGCAGGGCACGCGCCGCCGCAACGTAACTCGGTGCCCGCAGGACCCCCGCATACCGCTGATTTCCCGCAAGTAACTCGTCGTGCGCCATCACGGCCGCCTGCCACGTAGGATACACCACAAAACTGGCCCGCACCGTAATCCACTGACCGTTAACGTATTCCTTAGTTAACATCATCGCCGAGTCCGTTCCGGTCCCCTTAACACCAAATAAGTTATTATACTTTCGCGCAAGCTCACTCTGGCCCCAGTCCGACTCCAACGCCGCTTGGGCCAGGGTAATGCTAGCCAGAACTCCGGTAACCCGCTGAGCGCGCTGGGCAACGGGCGCTACCTGTTTGATAAACACCTGCCGTTGCCGGTCAGCTGGCGTAACCGGCGTGGGCGGGGTTGCGCGGTGAACGCCCCAACCGACCAAACCACACAGAAGCAGGAACACGATTGCCGTCACGCTCACGCCCCGCCGGTACCGCCGGACTATTCGCTTTACTTTTCGCCACCACCGGCGCATTTAATCACTCCCGTTTTCAAATCCCCGCCGGGCCAACGCCCAGGTAATCGGGGGAACGACCACCATTGCCAGAACCATCTCAGGAATCCCGTTGGTTGCCACCACCGTTAATAGATACGGTAACAACGCATGAACGGCCACCCCATACAATGCATGGGCGTGCCCCCGGTAGAGCAGGTAGATCAACCCCAGCACAAGCACAGTGTTCGTCAAAGAACCGCAGCCCGCCGCGATGGCCGCACCAAGCTGGCGGTGCTGGTTACGGAACCGCCGAAATACTAGTCCTGCAACCACCCCAACTAAGATCCGCGGGAGCACCGAAACGAGCGGATTAACCATTACCAGGGCTGCCAACGGACTTGTTGGCCAGCAAAACGCCCGGATCCAGTCAATTACTCCCCAAATCCCCCCGATTAACGCGCCAGCCCGGGGGCCAAGAATCACTGCCGCCACGGCCACCGTGACGGGAATGACCGTAATACTTAAAGGGCCAATTGGAATGTACCCCAAAAAAGGCACAACGTTTTGAATGACAATAATTGCCGCCAACAGTGTCAACACAACCATCCGGCGCAACCGCTTCTTTGGCTTCATCAATTCACCCTCCTCATTGGCCCCTATTGTACTACATTTATACCCCAAAACGGGGATCACCGCTAGGGTCCCTTAAACCCCGTGCGGTCATCCCCGTTAATGACTACTAGTTTTTGTTGGTTAATTCCGCTAAGCGCCTATTTACCCTGGTGCTCCCGAACAAACCGGGTAATCTGCTTACCAGCCTGCTGGCCGAAGATTACGGTGTCGGCAATGGAGTTCCCCCCAATCCGGTTGTTCCCGTGCAATCCACCGGCTACTTCCCCAGCGGCGTATAGTCCCGGAATAATCCGCCCATTCGTGTCGTACACGCGGGTTTGCGGATCGATGTGCAGGCCTCCCATGGAGTAATGGATGGCCGGGGCAATGTGGATGGCGAAGAACGGGCCGGCCGTGAACTGGTGGTTCAACCCGGTTGCCCGGCCAAAGTCCGCGTCGTGCTGGTCGGCCACCACCGTGTTCCACCGGTCAACCGTGGCCGTCAGCTTATCAGCCGGAACACCAATCTTCTTAGCCAGGGCTTCAAGGGTTTCCCCGTGTTCAACTAACCCCACGCTGTCGTAGAAGTCGATGGCCTTCGCGTGGTCCCGCACGTCCTGGTTGAAGATCAGGTAGGCGCTCTTTTCCGGCAGGGCCGTAATCGCCGCGGAAACCACCTTCCGCGTTTCCAGTTCGTTAATGAACCGTTCTCCCTGGCCGTTAACCAGGATGGCCCCTTCGCCCCGAACGGCTTCCCCAATCAGGTATACGTGCGGGTTATCCTGCTGAACGGTCGGATGAATCTGGATGAAGTTCATGTCAACGAGCTGGCCGTCAACCTCTTCTGCCAGTTTCAAACCGTCTCCAGTAGCCCCTTCCTGGTTGGTCGTCTTGTAGTTAACCAGGTCCGGCCGGTACTTCTTAATGAGATCCTTTGCAGCGCCAAACCCACCGGTAGCGAGAAGTACCGCCTGGGACTTCACGGTCCGTTCCTGGCCGTTTTCATCGGTAAGCTTTACCCCAGTGACCCGGTTGACATCATCGTGTAACAGCTGCGTAACCTTCGTGTTGTTAAAGACCGGCACGTTATCTTCTTGCACTACCTGCAACAGGTGCTTGATAAGGAACGCCCCGATTGGCGCCGTGCTGGCCGGCCGGTGCGCCCGCTTCCGGCTCATCCCCCCGGTAATCGTGACGTCCTCGAGCTTAATTCCGTGGTCAAAGAGCCAGTCAACCGCAAGGGCGGCGTGTGATGTGAAGTAGTGTAACAGGTCCTGGTCGTTGAGCTTACCGCCGCCCTGGTACGTTTCGTTGTAGAAGTCGTCGATACTGTCGACGATGCCGTGGCGTAACTGCACGTTCGTTTCCGCCGCGTTCATTCCCGAAGAAGCCCGATTGGAGTTCCCCCCTAACTTCTCCATCTTTTCAAAGACCGCCGGTTTCAGCCCGAGTTCCTTAGCCTGAATTGCAGCCACCAGCCCAGTTGCCCCGGACCCGACAATTACCACGTCGTACTGGTCTTTTAGCATGTTTGCGCCCCATGGTTGGTACCAAAACTTCGCCATTTCACTTACCTCCGTTAGTTATCCTGATCAATGTTTGTCATCTTCAGCGGATCAACCCACTCGTCAAACTGTTCGGCCGTCAGCTTCCCGGACTTCAGGGCTGCTTCCCGCAGGGTCGTCCCTTCCTTGTCGGCCTGCTGGGCAATCTTTGCGCTGTCGTGGTAGCCGATGTGCGGTGACAGGGCCGTTACGGTCATCAGGGAATTATCAACGAGTTCCTTCATCCGTTCCTCGTTAACCGTCATTCCGGCAATCATCTTGTCAGCAAAGCCCATCATCGTTCCCCGTAACAGGTCAGCTGATTCCAGGAAGGCCGCAATCATCACCGGCTTGTAAACGTTCATTTCAAAGTTCCCCTGGGAGCAAGCCACGTCAATCGTTACGTCGTTCCCCATTACACGGGTGGCCGCCATCGTAATGGCTTCCGCCTGCGTCGGGTTAACCTTCCCAGGCATGATGGAAGAACCTGGTTCGTTCGCCGGAATGTTTAATTCGTTGTATGCGGCCCGCGGACCAGATGCTAGGAACCGCACGTCGTTTGCAATCTTCATCAGGTCAGCAGCCAGGGACTTAATGGCCCCGTGAACCACGTTAATTCCGGAATGAGCGGCTAACCCGTAGAACTTGTTGCTCTTCGCGGTAAAGTCAAACCCGTAGTATTCCTTAAACTTAGCGGCAATCATGTCGGCAAAGCCTGGTACGGCGTTTAACCCGGTCCCAACGGCCGTTCCCCCGATTGCCAGTTCAAGCAACGTATCGTCTAGTTCCTTTAAGTAGTCCAGGTCGTGCTGAACCATGCTGACCCAGCCACTCACTTCCTGACCAAACGTCAGCGGTGTCGCGTCCTGTAAGTGGGTCCGGCCAATCTTAACGGTCTTCCAGTACTGCTTCTGCTTCTTGGTCAGCTCGTCAATCAGGTGTTGCGCAGCCTCTTCCAGCTGAGCAACCGCCTCAACCGCGGCCACGTTCATCGCCGTCGGGAAGGTATCGTTAGAACTCTGCCCCCGGTTAACGTCGTCGTTTGGCAGAATCTCGATGGACGGATCCAGCTGCATCGCCTTGTTTGCCACCACTTCGTTCACGTTCATGTTTGTTTGCGTTCCCGAACCTGTCTGGTAAACGTGCAGCGGGAAATCTGCCCGTAACTCATCATCACTAAGGGCAAGCAGACTGTCGACTGCCCGAATAATGAGCTCACCCTTTGCCTGGTCGATGTTCTTTAGTTCCAGGTTGGACTCAGCGGCGGCCTTCTTGATGTTTAACATTGCCCGAATAATGACAATTGGCATCAACTCGCCCGTTGGGAAATTGTTCCGGCTCCGCTCGGTCTGTGGCCCCCACAGTGCTTCGGCGGGAATCTTAACTGGACCTAGTGTGTCCTCTTCAATCCGGTATTCAGTCATTGTACTTCCTCCTTAAAGTGAGTTAATTGTTACCTATCCTACATTAAAAATAATACAGAATTGCCAGATTTGTGTCAACCCTTACATTAGCTTAACACCACCATTTTTAGCGCAGCGTTCTTTTAAAAAGAGGACGGGATTTACATTCTACAATTCCTAGATTGTGAAAATATACATTTATTATTTTGAATTTAGTTCCTAGAAAAACGGCGACCCGAAATCATCCGGGCCGCCGCCTAACAAACCGGAAGACGCATTACTCCTTCCGCTTCTTGTTCTTGTTTTCCTCAACCTTCTTATCAAGACCAGACTTCCGCAAAAGTGCGATCGTCTCCTTCAACACCCGCTGGAAAGTAGCGATGTCATCGGACGAAACCTTTTCTCCCAGATTTTCTTGAAGATTCTTCCAGAAATCATCGCCCCCAGCCCGCATCATTGAGCGGTACTTGTCCGTAACAAACAGGTGGGCAACCCGCCGGTCCTTCTTGTCCATTACCCGGTCGATTAACCCCAGGCTAATCAACTTCTTAACGTGGTAGTTGGTGTTCGGGGTCGACTGGTTCAACAGGTGAGAAACCGTCCCAATCGTTGGCTTTCCCAGTTGGTTAATGGCCTCAAGGTAACAAATATCGAACGCTCCAAGACGTTCCATTTCACTATCATCGTTGCCACTGATTACCTGGTGTAAATGTAATTGCTGACTTAAGTCCAACATTAACTTTTCAAATGCTGCCATTATCAATAACCTCCAATAACCTCTTAACTGTTTCTTAGTATATTACATTTTAGTTCTAACTACAAAACTATTTTACAAATTTTTATTTCTCGCGCTGACATTCCTGGGGTGGAAACAGACAATCACATGATAATGTCACCGGCGCAGTTGTTCGTTTAGCCTTTAGGAGGGCGACGAGCCGGTCAATATCCGTCGTTGTGAGGGGAACCTCCTGCACCACGTGGGCCAACGCCCGGCCAACATGACGTTGACAAATTTTATCGAAACTCATCTTTAATTGAGCATCAATTGTCGCCTGTTCTCCTACCGCTGCCCGGTACAAGTACCGCCGGCCACTCTTTTTAGCCGTAACGTATTCCTTATTTACCAACCGCCCCAGCAGTGTTTTAACGGTGGCAGCCTTCCAGCCCTGTTTCTTGACCAGTAAATCCGCTAACTGCTTACTGGAAGCTTCGCCAAGCGACCACAACAAGCGCATGACTTCCCACTCCGCATTACTAATTTCACGCTGCGTCATTTTCTTCCCTCCTAGCACTCCGATAGTTACCGTTATTCTACCATTCCCCGCCAAATCCGTTAATGTTGACACAGTGTCACCCACCGTGGTAGGCTGTGAATATCAATCGGTGACGCGATGTCTCCAGAAAGGAGCCGGTTTATGGCAACACCAACGTTTGACCATTTACCCGCCGCTAAACGGGAACGAATCCTCGCAGCGGCGCGGACCGAATTTTCCCACTACAGTCTTGCCGAAGCGCAGGTCGCCCGGATCATCAAGGACGCCCAGATTTCACGCGGTGCGTTTTATAAGTACTTTACCGACCTCAAGGACGCCTACCAAAGCGTGTTTCAGGCTGCCATGACTGCCGTCCACGCCCCCGTTAAGCACGCGGTGACCGCTCCGGATGAGCTCAACCAGTTCGTAACGGCCATCCTGCACTCCCCGTACGCTGCGTTTTTACGGTTGTACTTCACGGTCGATGAAGGGATTATCGCCGTCCACCCCGCCTTAACGGACCTGACGCCAGTCGCATGGGCGGCCACCGTCCTTGCCCACGAAACAGTGCGGGCAATCCTGATTACCCCCGCCGCCCAAAAAGCGCTAATCCACCGTTACGCCACCGCAATCAAGCACCTGAAGGAGAATTAACAATGTTTCTTGCACTTAAAGAAATCGCCCACGAAAAGCTCCGGTACGGACTCATCATTGCCCTGGTGACGCTGGTAAGTTTCTTGATTTTCATCTTAACCAGCCTGGCCCAGGGACTTGCCAGCCAAAACACGGCCGCAATTAATTCGTGGCACACCCGCCAAATCGTCCTTAATAAGGATGCCAATACCAACCTCGCCCAGTCATTAATCACCACCCAGGACGCCGCTAAGCTTCACCTCGGCGCCAACGAAGCGTACGTGGGGCAGGCCCCGGTAGTCTTAAAGGGTACCCACCGAGCCAAGCAGTCCGCCCAGTTCATTGGCCTGGAGCCCCACCAGTACATCGCCCAGCACCTCCAACTGGTGGCGGGCCACATGCCCAAAACAGACCACGAAATCGTTCTGGATACATCATTAAAAAATGCGGGCTACAAGCTTGGCGACCACGTTCGGTTAAATACGGTCGCCCACCGTTTCACCGTCGTTGGATTTACCAAAAACGCCAAGCTTAGTATTGCCCCGGTTATCTACGGCCGGTTAGCAAATTGGCCACAACTGAAAAACATCCCCGCCGGGTTCAAGGCAAGTGCCGTGGTGTCAAAGCGGGCAACCCTTAACGGTTCAGTGGGGAATCTTACAACGGTGCCGGTTGCTAAGTTCATCCAGCAACTCCCCGGATACACCGCCCAAAACATGACCTTTGAGTTTATGATTGGCTTTTTAATGGTGATTTCCCTGATCGTGATTGCGGTTTTCCTGTACATCATCACCATGCAAAAACTTCCCCAGTATGCCGTCCTGCGGGCCCAGGGAATCCCCGCCCGGGTTTTGGTCAGCGCCGTCCTCATCCAGGCGGTGCTCCTAACGATCATCGGACTCATCCTCGCGCCGCACTAACGGCCGGCACGTTCCTGGTCGTTCCCGCCGCCGTCCTGTTAGCCGTCAACCTGCCCCTACTTAGCGGCGTAAGCGTTGCGCTGATCGGAATGGCCCTCCTTGGAGCCCTAATTCCGGTTCGCACCATCCTCAAAGTTGATCCCGTAACAGTGATTGGAGGTTAATTCCATGCCAGCAATTCAACTTACAAACGTTAATAAGTTTTTCGGCCATGACGCCGCCCGTGTCCACGTTCTCTCCGAGATTAACTTCACGGCCTCGGCGGGGAAAATGGTCCTCATCCTCGGCCCGTCCGGTTCGGGAAAAAGCACACTTCTCACCATTGCGGGGGGCTTACAAACGCCCACAAGTGGAACCGTCACCGTGGCCGGTAAGGCCCTGACGACGATGACTAAAAAGCAACGCGATCAGCTACGGCTCACCCAGATTGGGTTTATCCTTCAGGCATACAACCTGATTCCTTATCTCACAGTGGCCGAACAGTTTGCCCTGGTGGACCGCGTTAAACGCACCGGCAACCTTAATTCCGCCCAGCTTACCCAGCTCCTGGCGGATTTAGGGATTGCTGAACTACAGCACAAGTACCCGGTGGAACTCTCCGGTGGCCAGCAGCAACGCGTTGCCATCGCCCGCGCCCTGTATCCCGACCCGGCAATCGTGCTTGCCGACGAACCCACCGCTGCCCTGGACAGTCCGCGGGTGGTTAAGGTGGGGCAGCTGCTCGCCACCCTCGCCCGCGAATACCATAAAGCCGTTATTGTGGTTACCCACGACCTGCGGCTCCGCGATTTTGCCGACGAAATTTATCACCTGGAAGACGGGCGGTTGACCAAAGAAGAAACGCCCCAATAACCTAATCTCCGGTAAAACGCAAAAAACGTGGTGGAAGTCACAACCTTCCCCCACGTTTTTATTTGTTAATTCTTCGGCTTCTTAATTTTCACTTTCCTGGGACTGGTGAAACCCTTCTAATCGCTTATCCCGGGACAACAACGTACAGATAATTGCCCCAATCGCCGCAATGATAAACAGGCCAAAGACGGCCAGCCAGCCCATGTGAT